>Ga0208628_1000040_pt1 | contig 92419 bp, 80 predicted proteins | sample LakWasMet16_LOW5_2_FD_183864 | JGI IMG/M metagenome (GOLD analysis project Ga0208628, IMG submission 183864) | Freshwater sediment methanotrophic microbial communities from Lake Washington under simulated oxygen tension - Sediment Metagenome... | ecosystem: Environmental > Aquatic > Freshwater >... | reverse complement strand
TAGGAACAAAAGCTATAATAAATGGCCAAATTAAATAAAAATGCTCCTCAACACATATTGACCAAAAATGAGGAAAGGGATATTCGCAATACCCTGTTTGCATCGTTTGAAAATTGTTGTAAAAAAACAACACTGATAAGTAATCAGGTGAAGGTTTATGAAGCCAATGAACTAAAAATGGTGTAATTACAATTAACAAAAAATACAACGGCCAGATTCTTAATCCTCTTCTTATAAAAAAATATTTAAATTCTATTCTTCCTGTAATTTGTTTTTCTTTAAGCAATATATATGTAATAAGAAATCCACTAATTAAAAAAAATACATCAACCCCAAAAGAACCATTCTTAATAATATTGTTCAAATAAACTCCAATAACGTTTAGATTTTTTGCGTCAGTAGAATTAGTCATAAATTTCGGAAAACCGTACCAACCACACCAACCTTGATAAGCATGAGTTAAAACAACCATACTTACTGCTAAAAATCTTAATAAATCAATATTTGGAAAATATACGTGGTTATATTGAGATTGTTTCAAAAGAAGTTATTAATGGCTTGTTTTATAATCATCGAGTTATCTATCAAGAGGCATTTTTTATTGAAATATTAATATTTTATTACCCCCCAAAATTAATTACTGCCTCCATCAAAATCTAAGTTTTCCATCGGAATATCTTTTGCTGATTGGGCATCAAAGGCGCTACAATCTAATTGTACATCTCCCATATTGGCTGGTTTAACAAAACCATTTTTGCTAATTTTTAAATTAGGATCAGCATACACTTTTTGAAAAAACTTACCCCAAATTGGCAATGCCATACTGGCTCCTTGTCCTTCATTAGTTGAATTAAAATGCACACTTCGTTCTTCGCCTCCTACCCAGCAACCTGCTACTAAATCAGGAGTTAAACCCATAAACCAACCATCGGCATTATTTTGAGTAGTACCAGTTTTTCCAGCAATTTCATTTCGTAAATTATATCTAAATCTTAAACGTTGCCCCGTACCATAATCTACAACACCTCTCATTAACTGAATCATGGCGTAAGCTTTTTCTTCACTAAATACCTCGTCTGTTTCTGGGAAAAATTCTTCTAATACTTTTCCGTTTTTATCTTCTATACGAGTAATAAATGTAGGCTGAATATACGTTCCTTTATTTGCAAACGTAGCGTTAGCGGCCACCATTTCAAATACTGAAATATCAGGAGTCCCTAAACAAATTGAAGGAACGGCATCTATAGGTGATGTAATTCCAAGTCGACGTACTAAAGTTACTAAAGCCTCTGGTGGAAATTGTTTCATTACCCAAGCAGTTACATAATTAATAGATCCCGCTAATGCATATCGCAAAGTCACCATTTTCCCTGTTCCTTTATCCCCATCTGAATTATCAGGACACCAAGCTGGCTGATCAGGAATTTCGATACATGTTCTTACATTAGGAACTTGATAACAAGGAGAATAGCCTTCTTGAATAGCCATAGCATATACAAACGGCTTAAAAGTAGAACCTACTTGTCTTCTTCCAACCTTTGCATGATCAAATTTAAAATGCCTATGATTTACACCACCAACCCATGCTTTTACATAACCCGTAGATGGTTCAATAGAAACAAAACCAGTATGTAAAAAACTTTTGTAATAACGTATGCTGTCCCAAGGCGACATTGTAGTATCTATATCGCCACGTAAACTATAAACAGTCATTGCAACAGGTTTTTTAAACTCTGCTACAATTTGTTCTTTTGATAAGCCAGCATTTTTTAATGAACGATATCTGTCACTTCGTTTCATTGAACTTATCATGATGTTTTCAATTTGTTCTTTATTGACGTTCCATGCAAAAGGAGCGTTCTTTTTCGTTTTACATTCTTTAGTAAACATTTTTTGTAAATCGGTCATATGCTCACTCACCGCTTCTTCAGCATATTGTTGCATACGAGAATCAATCGTTGTGTATATTTTTAAACCATCTTTATAAATATTATAAGGCTTATTCGTTTCTGGATTAATATGTTTTGCGCACCAATCTTTCAAAAAATATTCTCTTAAATACTCTCTAAAGTAAGGAGCCAAGCCATCATTATGATCTTCGGGATGATAAATAATACCTAGTGGTAATTTTTTTAAGCTATCATATTTTTCTTTGGTTAAAAATCCATTGGCAACCATTTGCATCATAACCACGTTTCTTCTATGCAAGGTGGTATCTGCCTTTTTAATAGGATTAAATAAAGAAGGGTTTTTAGCCATACCTATAAGCATAGCTGCTTGCTGAATTTCTAAACTATCTTGAGTTCTATTAAAATAAATTTGAGCTGCTGATTTAACACCTACCGCTTGATTTAAAAAGTCAAACTTATTTAAGTACAAGGCAAGTATTTCATCTTTTGTATAATTTCTCTCTAAACGCGCCGCGATAACCCATTCTTTCAATTTTTGCAATACCATTTTAGGCTTACTCAATTTTTGACGAGGAAACATCATTTTTGCTAATTGCTGAGATAATGTGCTACCTCCACCACTACTTGATTTACCAGTTAAAGCCCCAAAAACAGCTCTTCCTAAAGCTCTTACATCTACGCCGCTGTGCTCATGAAAACGAGCGTCTTCTGTAGCTATCAAGGCATCAATTAAATCTTTATCTAACTCATAATATTTAACACTCACCCTATTTTCAGCATAATACTTTCCTAAGGTTTTCATATCACTACTGTAAATAACAGTAGCTAAATTACTCTTAGGATTTTGAAGTTCAGCAACACTTGGCAAATCAATAAATACTTCAAGAGAAATAAAACTCACTAGTAAAAACAGAATGATAAATGGCGACCATACTAAAAGCCAAGTAAAACGGATAAATTTTGAAGTTGAATTAGACATAATGTATTATAACAACAAAGTTAACTTAAAAGCTTAGAATCAGAAAAAATTAAGAAATATTAATAGAAATCCAATAAATAGTCATTTTTAACACACGAATATGCCATTTATATTGAGTAAATATATTGTGAAATATAAAAAAATAGGCTAAATTTGGTGAGTATTAATATGCTGAAAATAGGCAAGTTACTTTTACATTAATTATTTTCTTCAAAAATACTACAATTTTATAACGCATTAAATATACTATATCATGAAAAAACAGCTACTGTTTCCTATTGTCATTCTAGCAACTTTTTTTAATCAAATAGCCTTTTCTCAAAATAAGGAGGTTAAAAAGGTTGATGCTTATCACTTTGATGAAAAAGCAGCCTATGAAGATGCTAAAGCAAAGGGTATTAAAGACTCTGAATTAAATGGGTATGTGCGATTTTTAAAGAATGACTTCTATTCTAAACAAGATTTAGCTAAACAAGGGCATAAACACACTCCCTACGAAGTGGCAGGAACGCCTGGAATTCAAGAAACGGTAATTTATTTAGAGCCAAATAAACCTATGAGTTTAGGTTGTCCTAACATGGGTTTTGAACAATATAACTTTAATGGGTGGACTGGTGGAATCGGCACTGTTTCTACTGGCCCTGTTGGAGGAAATCCAAACTACACATCAACAGGAACTGCCATTGTAAACACAGCAGGAAATAATGTTCTTCCTAATAATACCGTTAACTACCATACAGTAATGTCCTTACCTCCTGTAAATCCTGTTACTCCGTTTAATGGTTACGATCCATACGCTTGTAAAAGTACAGGCACTCAAACCGTTTCTGAAATCCCTTATGTAAGTCCATATAGTTTCGATCCAGTATCTGTAAGGATGAACGGAACAAACTCAAACTACAGAGCATGCCGTTTAAAATACATCACTACAGCATCTTCAACCAATCAGCGTTTATCTTTTAGTTATGCTGTTGTTTTAGAAAGCCCAGGGCATTTAGCAAACGAATCTCCATATTTTAAAGTTGAAGTAAGAAATGAAAATACTGGTGCAATTTTGCCTGGATGTACCTCTTATACTTTTAATCCAGTATCATCTTTACCTTCAGATTCATTAAAAACATCTGTCATTAGCGTAAGTGGCTCAGTATTAAAATACAGAAAATGGCAATATTATTCAGTAGATTTATCTTCGTTACCAGCTGGAACAAACGTATCTCTTAATTTTGAGGTTGGCGGATGTTCTCAAAGTGGTCACTTTGGATATGCTTATGTAGATGCAGAATGTGGTGGAATTGGAACTCCTTACGCAAATATGTGTTCTGGATCGAACTTTGCTACTTTAATTGCTCCTACTGGCTTTAATACTTACCAATGGTATGGTCCATCTGGATTAATTCCAGGCGCTACAAATGATACTTTATTTCAGGGTCCTCCTTCTGGCTCAACACCAAATCCAGGAGATGTATATACTGTAAGTATGATATCTCCTGGAGGTTGTACTGTAACTCAAACTGTTAGCGTTGGATTTACAACTGTAAACATCATTAATTTAAACGCTACAAGTTCTTGTCCTGGAGGAAACTCAGGAACAGCATCGGTTCAAGCATCTGGTAGTAATGGTATTTATACCTATTCATGGACAAATACAGGAACAGGTGCACCTGCAGGAACTTCTCAAACAGTGACTGGTTTAGCCCCTGGAACATATAGTGTTTTAGTTTCATCAACAACCTGTGGGCAAGCCTCTGCCAATTTATCTGTTGGCGTATCTCCTCCATTCTTTGTAGCTTTAAGTAAGCCATTTTGTGGCAATGCAACCATTATCCCTCAACCAGGAGGCTCAAGTTATACTTGGTACCAAAACTCAGTTTTGATCGCTGCTCCTGCAGGAACAAATGACACGCTTTACATTAACAACGCGGTAAATAATGATATCTATACTGTTGTTTATAATAATGCACAAGGATGTAGAGATTCAATACAATATACTTTAACGCAAGTTGCTGGAGGTAGCACTTATTTCTCTAATACTAGTAACGTTTGCCCAGGTGGCACAAATGGAGCTACTCAATTAAATTTATCAACTCCATTCTCTGCTCCTTATAGTTATGTAGTAACAGGGCCAACTAGCTCTAGTGTCGTAACTTCTACAACTACTAGTACAACAACACTTAACTTAACTTCATTAGCCCCTGGAACATATACAGCAGTCATTAATGATGGGGTTTGTATCTATAATAACACGGTCACAATTGGTGTTATAGCAACCAATTTTACAATAACTCCAACAAATACTGTTTTGTGTTATCCTGAAGCGGCTACTGTAAATTTTGATTTTGGAGAAACAGCGCCAAGTGTTTGTGGATTATCTACAACTGGTGGCTGCGCCTCTCCTAGTTCAACGCAAATGGGATTTGGAACGAATGTAAACACAACCACAAGTTATCCTGCAATATATGGTAACTGGTATAGAAATACGCGTCATCAAATTTTATATAAAGCAAGTGAATTAATTGCAGCAGGTATTACCGCTGGAAAAATATCAAGTATCTCTTTTAATATTACCACAATTAATGGAACAACTTCATATCCAGATTTTAGTATAAAATTAAAGTGTACTAATGAACAAGATATGTCTTCAACCTCTTTTGATCAAGTAGGTTTAACTCAAGTATATAGTGCGGCTTCCATAAATATTGCAACAGGTTGGAACACTTATACTTTTGGAACCCCATATGAGTGGGACGGTGTATCAAATTTATTAATTGATGTATGTAATAGCCAAACAATGCCTTCTTACACACAAAACTCTTCTTCTCCTTACGCCATCACTCCATTTGCTTCCGTTAGATGGTATAATTCTGATGGAACAGTGGCATGTCCTATTCCAACAGGATCATCATTTGCTCCAAATAATACCTATAGACCAAATATTAAATTTGAACATTGTGGGGCATCTAATCCATCTAGTTATACAGTTGCTGTATCTGCTAATGGAACAATTACAACTAACTACGGTAATGATTCTTTAAAAGTTACTCCTGTGAGTATTCCTTCAGGTAACGGATCAGTTGTTTATACATTTTCTGTAACAAATCCTGTTGGCGGATGTGTAGCAACACAAACACTAGAGGTTTTATATCCACCATTAACTACTAGTATTACAACCGCTGTAACAAATACAATATTATGCGAAGGAGACAATACTTTATTATCAGTTGGTGGCGCATTTAACTACGATTGGTATTACCAACAAGGATCTACTTCAATTCCTATTTCTACATCAGACACTATTACAGTTGTTCCACCTGCTATAGGAACTAACACTTATATTGTAACTGGCTATGCTCCGTGCCCTAGTAGTACTCCTGACACGAAAACAATTACGGTAACTGTTATACCAAAAACTAGTTTATTTGTTTCACCTATTCAAGATCTTACAAAGTGTATGAATAAATCATTCGTTTTAACTACTGGTGTTGGATCAACAATTCCTAGTAACCAAGGAACTCCATATTCATATTCATGGACTACACTTCCTGCAAATTCACCAGCGCCAGGAGCAACTAACGCTCCTAGCTATACGGTAACTAGCAATACAACTTCTACTTTTGTAGTAACGGTTAGTGGAGTTTGTGCTTATTCTACTTCAGATACAGTTGTGGTTTCAAACTTTGTAGATGATTTAGGGGTAGTAATTAATGATACATCATCTGCATGTGCTGGAACTCCTTTTATATTAAATGCATTAGCAAGTGGTGGATATCCAAATTATTTTTATGAATGGAAGTTTTTACCAAGCTATGATGTCATTTCAACTTCATCCTCATTAAATTTGAATAGCCCAGATATAGAAGGAAACTATTCTTTCCAAGTTGTAGTAACCGATAGCTGTGGATATACAAGAAATGATATTCAAGTAATTAATGTTCTTCCTCCTTGTTCTATTGAAGTTCCAAATGTTATTACACCCAATGGTGATGGCACAAATGATTTCTTCAAAATTAAAAACATTGAACATCATCCAAATACAAATGTCACTATATTTGACAGATGGGGAATTAAGGTATATGAAAATCCAAACTACAACAACGAATGGAATGGTGCTGGAGTTTCTGACGGAACATTCTTCTATGTAATTGATGTTCCAGACGATAAAAAATACAGTGGATTTATTAGTGTATTTAAAGGAAAATAAATACAGATACAAAATAAAAAAAGCTCTTACTATGTAAGAGCTTTTTTTATTTAATTAATAATAGATTACTATACTATATTTTTTTCTCTGTTCATTCGAATAACATTAGCCAAAGATTTTAAGGCTCTATCATGTTTCTTAACAAATGGATTATCTAAATCCCAAACATACCCAGCTAAAACAGAGCAGATTTGTTTTTTTATTTCAGGGTCTGGATTTTCAGAAAAGAAAATTTCATGTAAATCTCCTTCATACCAAGCAGCCACATATGACCTAAAAGTATTGATACCTTGCATCATGTAATCTGTATAATCTTTTTGCCAATCCACTTTATTTCCTTTTAAAGTTTCGCAAACTAATTTAGCGGCTTTATTTCCAGACTCCATTGCAAATGTAACTCCTGAAGAAAATACGGGGTCTAAAAACTCAGTTGCATTTCCGCAAAGCACAAAGCCATCGCCATATAACTGTTTAGTTGAAATAGCATATCCTTCAATCGTTCTAGGCTCAAACATCATTTCTGCACCTTCAAAACGCTCTTTTGTATGAATATCTGAAGCTATAATTCCTTTCATTCTTTCGGTAGCGTCTTCTGAAAAATCTTTAAAAAATTCAGGGTCTGCTACAAAACCAACTGACGTTATCCCGTTAGAAAATGGAATAATCCAAATCCATGTACGCTGCTGATGAACAATAACGGTAATGCGATTGCCATCAATTCCTTCGGGGCGTTTTATATCTTTAAAATGTGTAAAGTGTGTCTTGCGAGGCTCAAAATTTGACGGTTTATCTAAACCAAACATACGAGGTATTACTCGTCCATAACCACTTGCGTCAACAATAAATTTAGCTTCTATTTTTTGTTGCTCCCCATCTTTATTTACAACTGTAGTAACCGAATCAGTACCATTAAATTTAATATCTGTTACAGTCATTTCATGCTCAACATCTACCCCCATTGACGCAGCAGTTTCTGATAAAATTTTATCAAATTGTCCGCGAGGTACTTGCCATGTCCAATTCCAACCTTTACTAAATTGATCTGTAAAATTAAAATCACATACTTCGTTTCCGCGAACAAACTTAGCTCCAAATTTTTCCTGAAAGCCTGCTTTCTTAACTGCCTCAAGCAATCCGGCTTCTTCCAAATGATCCATGACTCTTGGCAACAAACTTTCTCCAATTACAAAACGAGGAAATTTTTCTTTTTCTACTATCTTTACTTTATATCCTGCTTTATTAATAATACTAGCAGCTATTGATCCTGCGGGGCCGGCACCAATAACGAGAACATCTACTTGTGTAGTTTGCATAATTTTAAATTTAAGTAAATTTACATCGTTTTAATAAGTAATACAACTTGCCTTAATATTTTTTTGTTAGCTGTGAAGCCCAATTAAATTAGATATTTTAAGCATTTTGTTTAACTATTTAATTGATATATTTTTCCAGGAAGTGATTTAATAACGTTAGAAAATTCTAATTGTAATAGAAATGTTGAAGTTTTACTAATAGAAAAATTAGTGGCGTAACAAATCTCGTCTATGTGCATTTGGCTTTTATTATCAAACGCTTTAACAACTAATTGCTCATCTGAACTTAGATTAATTAATAAAGGAATTTGAGAATTTTTTTTCGTTTTTACTTCTTCGTTCCAATTCATCATATAGAGCATATCCGCCGCACTTTCAATTAAGTTAGCGCGATGCGATTTTATTAAACCATTGCAACCCTCGCTCAATACATCATTAGCTTTACCAGGATAGGCAAAAATATCTTTATTATAGGAATTGGCAATAGTTGCTGTAATTAAACTACCTCCACCTCGCTTTGATTCAACAACTACTAATGCATCGCACATACCAGCAACAATTCTATTTCTTTTTGGGAAATTTTCTTTGTCTGGATTTGTTTCACTTAAAAATTCAGTTAGTAGCCCTCCTTGAGTTATCATTCTTTTAGCATAATTAGAATGCACAGATGGATACACTCTATCTAAACCATGTGCTAAAACGCCCACTGTATTTAATCCATTTTCTAAAGATTCTTTATGAGCTGTGATATCAATGCCATAAGCTAAACCGCTCACAACTAAACATCCACTTTCAGATAAATCTTGAATTAATTTTTCTGCCATTAATTTTCCATAAGCCGATGGAGTTCTTGTGCCAACAACAGCAATCACCTTCTCAGCATTTAAATCAGCATTACCTTTATAGTAAAGCATAACTGGACTGTCATTACAATTCTTTAATCGTTGAGGAAATTTTTTATCTGTGAAAAATAATGGTGTAATTGATTTTTCTTCGATAAACTTTAACTCCGTTTCGGCGCGTAATAATACAGATTTACTATTTAAAATGGCAGAGGAAGTGTATGTTCCAATACCTGGAATTTTTTCGAGTTGCTCTTTTTTTGTTTTAAAAACTTGTTCTGCACTTCCACAATATGCTACTAAATTTTTAGCCAACACATCTCCCACTCCATCTAATAAAGTTAGGCCTATTTGGTATGTTAAATCGACAGAGTTCATTTGTTAAATAATAGTTAATTATTATATTGTGTTCGTAAAAATAAACAGATAATGATTAAGAACGTCAAATATATTTTAACAGGTGTCTTTTTTTATACATGCGAGATTTATGCTCAAACTTTGGGTGTGGTAAAAGGAGTAGTAAAAGATAAATATAATAACGAATCATTGCCTGGAGCAGTGGTTGTTTTAGATAAAACCAAAGGGGTAGCAGCAGATTTAGAAGGCGTTTTTTATATAAACACCACTGAAGGCTCCCACACTTTAGATTGTGATTTAGTTGGTTATAAAAAATATACAGAAACCATTACTGTAAAAGGTAATGATACCACGACGATTACAATTTTATTAGGTAATGGCAATCAATTATTAGATGAAGTAGTAATATCGGCTGGTAGGTTTGAACAAAAATTATCAGATGTGACGGTGAGTATGGAAGTAATTAAACCTACTTTAATTGAAAATAAAGCGTCTCAAAGTTTAGATATTATTATGAATCAGGTTCCTGGCGTTGTGGTGTCTGATGGACAAGCCAGTATAAGAGGCGGAAGTGGTTATAGCTACGGGGCAGGGACTCGTGTTTTAATGCTAGTGGATGAAATGCCTATGATTAGTGCTGATGCTGCTGATATTAAATGGAATTATTTACCGCTTGAAAATTTAGAACAGGTAGAAGTTATTAAGGGAGCTGCTTCTGCATTATTTGGCTCTTCGGCAATGAATGGGGTTATTAATATGAGAACCGCCTATGCAAAAGATAAGCCTCAAACAACTGTTTCTTTATTTGGCGCTACGTATGATGCTCCAAGAAATACAAGTTATAAATGGTGGAAGGGGACTAGTCAAACACAAAGTGGAGTTAATTTTTCACATTCTGAAAAAATAGGACAATTAGATTTAGTATTAGGTGGTCATATGTTTAACGACGAAGGCTATCGATACTTAGAAACGGAAAAACGCGGACGATTTAATGTTAATCTTCGCTATAACTTCAAAAAGATCCCTGGATTGGCTATCGGTTTAAACACAAATATGATGGAAACAAGAGGGGGATTATTTTTCCTATGGCAAAATGCGGATTCTGTTTATCACCCTCAAGGCTTAAATATTCAACGATTTTCAAATCAGCGTGTGAATGTTGATCCTTATATTAATTATTACTCAAAAAAAGGCGGCAAATATAGTTTACGTTCGAGATACTATTTAACTAATAACACCAACGATAAAGATCAAGGTTCAAGAGCAGAATTGTATTACAATGAATTTCAATATCAAAAGCGATTCAAAAATAATTTCACTATGACCTATGGTGCTGTTTACATGGAACAACAAGTGATTGCAGATTCGTTATACGGAAGACATAGTGGATACAATTATGCGGGCTATGCTCAATTTGATTATAAATTCAAAAAGCTAACCACTTCTTTAGGATTAAGAGGAGAATACAATAAAGTAGACACATCTTATACACGAGGTTATTTAACTAAAAAAATAAATAATCTTCCTTTTCAGCCCGTATTTAGAGCAGGTTTAAATTATCATTTACTTGAATACACATTTATTAGAGCTTCTTATGGGCAAGGCTACAGATTTCCAACCATTGCAGAAAAATATGTTAGCACTAGTGTAAGTGCCTTACAAATTTATCCAAATGCCTCACTACAACCCGAGCGTGGATGGAGTGCTGAAATTGGGATTAAGCAAGGTTTTAAATTATTTAATTTTAAAGGGTTTTTGGACATAGCAGGGTTTTGGACAGAATACCAAGACATGGTAGAATTTGCTTTTGATATTTATGGCCCAAAAACTGGGATTTTTTATAAAGACAGACAATACGCAGGTTTTAAATCGCAAAATGTTGGAAGCGCCAGAATAAACGGTGTAGATGCTTCTATTACTGGAACTGGAAAAATGGGGCCAATAAATGTGACTACTTTAATTGGTTTTACATACACTAATCCTATTTATCTAAATTTTGATGCTAAAAAAGATACTTTAGGAATTGAAGGGTTAAAAGTTTTAAAATATAGAAACCAACAATTATTTAAAGCAGATATACAATTAGACTATAAAAAAATATCATTTGGTTGGAGCACGCGTTTTTACAGCTTAATGGAAAATGTTGACAGACGCTTTGTGCAAAGTGTATTGCATGAATACAGCGAGCCTCAAAATGGTATTTATTGGGACAGCATTCCTTCTACTTACATTTTACCTGGTTTGCCAGAATATAGAGACACTCATAGAAATTCTGTTTCAATTAAAGTTAATGGAAAAGAAATTATTGGTTGGACTGGGGATTGGATACATGATTTCAGAGTTTCGTATCAAGTTTCAAAAACATTAAAAACATCATTAATTGTAAATAATGCTCTTAATGCAGAGTACAGTTTAAGACCAGGAGATGTTAGAGCTCCACGAATGTTTTTACTTCAACTTATGCTTAAAATATAATTTTATTTAGCATTTTTTTACAATCAATCGGCTTGAATATATAGTACCTTTACAACAAAAAATAAATAATGGAAAATAATTTTAGAAATACGAATTTGAATGATATTGAAAGCGCAACAATTGTAAACGAAAGATCACTTTTTGCATCTGTATTTACATGGATGTTTTTAGCATTAGCGGTTACAACAGTTTGTTCGTTACTATTTGCATATAATCCTGAATTAGGCCAATTATTATATAAGTATGATGAATTTGGTGACAGAATTGGAACATCAATGATTGGCTGGGTAGTAATGCTAGCTCCACTTGGATTAGTATTGGTAATGAATTTTGCTTTTAACAAACTATCCTTTATCGCTTTAATGGGAATATTTTTTGGATTCTCTGCATTGATGGGAATTAGCTTAAGTTCCATCTTTTTAGTTTATAGATTAGACTCTATAGGTGTTGTATTTGCTAGTACTTCTGCGTTATTTGGCGTGATGGCTATAACAGGCTATACTACAAAAACTGATTTAACCAAAATGGGTTCATTATTAATGATTGGATTAATTGGAGTAGTTATCGCTTCATTAATTAACATGTTTATGCGTAGCGACACAATGGGTTATATCATTAGCATTATAAGTGTTATTGTATTTACGGGATTAACTGCTTACGATGTTCAAAAAATTAAAGCATTAGCTCAAGCAAATGATGGTTCTGCTGACTTCAAAAAAATGGGAGTAATGGGCGCTTTAACTTTATATCTTGATTTTATCAATTTATTTTTATCTCTATTGCGCTTATTCGGAAAAAGAGACTAATCATAATTTAATCCTATTAAAAAAGTCCTTGTAAAATTTACAAGGACTTTTTATTTTTCTCTTCAATCCATCGCGACATATATTTTGTTCCCGAAATGGTATGATGCATAAGCATAGACCCAATAAAATTTTGTTGTCGGCGCAGTATTAAATTATTTTGAATGTGATAAATCTTCTCTATTAATAATTTTGTCTGATTCTCTTTTTCAAACACCTGATTAATAATTTTAACTCCTTGCTTTTGTGCTTTTAACCAAATAGATTTATCTGAATATAATTGAATAGCAGCTTTTACAAACTCGTTCACATCATCACTCACTGCTCCAGCCCATTCTAAATTGCCATGCATTGCTTCTGCTCCAATAGTTGTTGTTACACTTGGCGTACCACATTCCATAGCGTCAATTAACTTTCCTTTTAGACCTGCGCCAAAACGTAATGGAGCTAAACATACTTTAGCATTTAGCATTACTTCTTGCGCACTATCTGCTCTTCCTTTAATCAAAAAGCCTTCTTTAAGGTTATGCAACTGATTAACTTTAGGTGAAGGATAAGCACCATAAATATGAAGTTCCGAATCTGACAATTGTTTTCTAATTAATGGCCAGATTTCTTCTTTTAAATAAAGTACACTATTCCAATTGGGTTCGTGCAAAAAATTTCCAATCGTTACAAAATGCTTCCTATCTTCAAATAAGGGCCAACTCAATATTTCTTTTTCTTGAATTGGATTTAATAAAAAAGGCGTGTAATGCAATATATCAGCGTCTATTTTAAAAAACCTTTGTAACAAATCCGTTTCATAAGTTGAAATCATCAATGTCAGATCACAACGATAAATACTCGCTATTTCTCTTTTTGCAACATCCGTGTTTAATAAATCATCATTAACAAAAGTTCTATTTTCTTTATAAGCTTGTTGTCTTGCTAATCTTAAACAATGTAAATCAATGGTATCTAAAATACGTAAGGTTGTAGGGCAATTTTCGGCTACACGCCAACCAAACTGTTCCTCTATCATAAAACGATCAAACAAAACAATAGTTGGTTGAAGTTTTTTAATAAAATCGTCAAAACTGCTATTATTTAGCTCAATAGTTACCTTTTCAATGCCGTTTTTTTGAAAGTCTATGCTAAAATTGCTATCCGCTGCCGCACAAGCAAAGGTTATTTTCCAATTTAATTTTTGAAATTGCTCAATCAATTGCATGGTTCTACTACCTGCAGCCGAAGAATTTGGCTCTGGCCAAACCGTTCCAATCATCAATATATGTTGAGGTTCAATCATGATTAAAATAAAAAAGCCCCCGCCAGCTGGCGGGGGCTTTTAGTGTGGACTTCACAGACAAAATCTCGAACCAGTTACTAAAGGACATAGAAATACTATCGAGTTTAAAACGGTACATTTCAAGCCATTAGAGGGGTTAGACATTTTGTAAATCAAATCCATTGGTGTAAATATAGGAAATTAAGGAAAATGGCAATAAAAAAGGTCGGGAATCCCGACCTTTTACTTTACCCATATATTTGCTAATCTTTAAATTGGAGCGTTTTGTTGTTTTGGTCATATTCCTTCCCAATACATAAATCCGTGTTATTTAATTCATCGGCAATCATTGATGTACTGAAAATAATTTGATGTGGTGTTGTGTATTTATTTGAATACTGTACAATTAATTTTTGGAAATTTTGAGTTCTTTCCTTTTCCATTCCTTTATCCTCCATATTATCGCAGAAAACAAATTTCGGGTATCTAAAGAAGTCTAATTCAAGTGATGCGAAAAATATTGCAAATCGAACAGAATTCTTAAAATAAATATTAGAGCTTGCCGAAAAATTAAATTTATTATCTAACGAAAAAGAGTTGTCGTAAAAATCTATTTCGACCTTATGCCCATCTCTAAATTCGTCCTGTCTATGCAAATCCAATTTTAATAACTCTAAAGTAATTTTTTGAATTTTATCAAGTGCTTTATACAATTTGGCTTTTTGAGCTTCAATTTTATTTTTAATCCCCAATTCTAATTTCGCAATTTCTCCTGATAATTTTGCAATTTCCTTTTCTAATAATTCAAGAAGTTCCGCTGTTTTGATTTGATTTGATAAATTTTCAATTTTATTTTCAATGCTCCCCTTATTAACGAAAAGTGTATCTATTTTCTCATCACGAGTTGAAGTGTTTTCCTCTACTGAAATATCTAAATCTCTTTGTAAAGCCCGCCCTTTTTCAATCAATGGAACAAGGTCGGATTTGAGTTTATTAAGTGTACTCTCCTTTTGTACTAAAAGATGTTTAGATTCTTTAACCTGAAGCTCAATCTCTTGCTTCATTCTTTTGGCGTGTGTTTTTTCATCATCTTCTGAAACCGGATTATTACAAAGAAAACAATGTCCTTCAATATGTTCTCCCGAAAGAGGGCTTAAACATTGAGGGCAATTCGTAAGAGGTAATTCGCCTAAAGCATTTTTAGTAAGTATTGAATGTTCTAATGCGCTTATCCTTTTTTCAAGACTGCCAATAAATAATTTTGAATCATAAACTTCAATTTCATATTCATTTATACTATTTGAAAGTGTAACGATTTCATTTTTTATTGGAGTAAACTGTTCGTTGATTTTTTCCGCTTTAATTTGTTTTTTAGCAGTAGTAACGACTTTTTTTTCTTTACTTCTTAACTCGGTAATCTCTTTGGAAATTGCAACTAATTCATTAGTTAGATTACTAATTTCACTTTGAATTTTTTTAACATCGGAAAAGCCTCCTGATGAAATAAATACCTTACTTAAATTTTCATACTGTTTGGTTTTATCTTCAAGGTCTTTTTTAGAGTTCCTTAATGTCAATCTATCACTATACAAACTATCATCATAAACACCCAACAAAACCTCTGAAATAGTTTGCCTTGTTAATGGTATATCAAATCGTTCAAATCGAAATAAACTTTGCGTAGGGGTATCTTGGTCTATATAAATTAACCGCAATAATTGGTGCATCGTAATATTGCTATCGGCATCGCTTTTAATTTCAGGAAATTCCAATAAATTAAATAAGATGTTTGTAAAACTTGATTTGTTATCTGTTTGTTTATATGGAAAGGCTTGCCATCCTTCAAAATTATGCTCTAAAGATTTTTCATAATTCCCCCAATAAATATACATTGGTTGAGATGTTTTATCTGTAATATTTCTTTTTAATGTTACTACTGCACCATTAATTTCAACTTCAGAATAAACAGCTTCACATTTAATTGCTTCAGTTGTCCAGTTGTTATAATCTCCGCCCAATGAATAGTATAGAAAATTAGAAATTGTTGATTTTCCTGAACTGTTTTTACCTCTTAAAATATTTACTCCTAAATGAAATTTCTCGTCATAAACAGTCTTTCCCTGTTTTGATACAATAACAAGTCGGTTTAATTTTATATATGGTTTAATTTGCGTCATACTTAAAATCTATAAGTTGTGTTCTAAATTTAAAACCTTTAGAACCGTATAATGGTAGTTGATTAAAAGGACTTGTAACAAGTTTTATAATATTTTCTTCTTGAATACTCAATTTATTTAATTCTAAAACTAAGTTTTCAGGAAGCTCCAATTTTGTTCTTTTAACAATGTTATCTGCTAATTCCTTTGAGTCTATAAAACCATAGGAAACTAAACATTTTAACGCTGAAAGTTGATAGGATTTCATTCGTTCAAATACTCTTCTGCTATCAACTAAATCTTCGTAAGGATTAGATTTATTTTTAAAAATCTGTTTTAACTTTGACATATCTCTTGGGAAAGAAATGTTTTTTGCTTCAGTTGGAAAAACTAAATAAAAATCCCAAATCCGCAATCTATCAACTTCTACCTTGTCGAGTTTCATTTGATTCAGTAGCTGAAGCATACGGAAGACACAATTATACATATCAAATGCGGGGTGATAAACTAACATCTATTTACTCCATTTTATGTGGCAATTGCCAGTTAAAAAATAAATCATTCCATTAATTTCAGTAGGACTAAAGTCTAAAACGTTTTCATCCAATTCATTTATTAATGGGTTAATAACTTGTTCCATTAATACCGTATTAACTGCACTTTCAGATTCATCATTACAAATTTTCGGATAAACATAATTTGTAAAATATACTTCCGCTAACCCTAATAGATAAACATTGATTTGTTGAGCCGCTTCTGAAAACTGAAATTTTAATAATTTACGACTATATAATTCTTTGTTCCTCAATGCAAATTCAATAATGTTTTCCCTATTTCCTGCTTTTAATTTTTCTTCAAGTCCGATTACATTTTCGTTACCAATTCGGTTTGTAAAATGTTCTAATTCATTAATAAATACGCTTAATTGAGGGTTGTTTGCTTTTTCAGTTTTAAACTTTTCAATTAACCTTGTCATTTGAGATAACCGTGAGGAATTATTACCAAAATTATAGTTGTTAATATCCCTTCCTGCTTGGTCGCCACCAACAGTATTGCTTTCTTGCTTTACTTTATTATTGTTATCCGACATAGACTACTTATTTATATCTCTGCCAGCTTGGTCGCCACCAACTTTATTGTTTTTTTGATTTACTTCGTTATTATTATTGTCGCTATTCTTTTTTTTAACATAACGAATTGAGATTCCAACACCAAAAATTGCAACAATTGCAATAATAATTTTGGTTAAATTATCTGATAGAAAATCCATTTTTGAAGGTTTTAAGTTTACTCAAATATAAAGATTTATAGCATCTGTAAACCAACCTTGCTTTATAATTTTGGAATATCTACATCTTCCACCCTGATTACCCCGCCCTCATTATGAACCATTTACTTTTCAGGATAAGTTTCCAATAATACCCTTAATCGTTCTCTACCAGTAGGCGTTAATTGTCCGCCAATTTCAAGCCAAACATTCGGTGGAATAGTCTCCCTGATTTCTGTATCAGAATTATACATTGCGTGGTTCATTGCACTTTGATAGTCGCCCTCATCGTAATATTTTTTGATGATTTTTAAATTTCGCCAGTCGGCAGGGTTTAAATCTTTTGGTTCTGTCCAGTCAGGGAATCTTGAAGCACTCTTTTTTTTACGGCTAACTCCATTTAACTCGTTTACTGGTTTTCTTCCATCCTCATCAAATATCTGCATCTCCCCACCCTGATTAAAGCGACCGTTTTGGGTAGCTCTACCTTTTTCGGGTATTTCGATAACCACATCTACATCGTGTTGAAAGTGGTTAGAACCCCTGAAATTTCCCTCCTTTGTTGTTTGGAACACATAGATAAAGGAAACATTAGGGAAGTTCGTTTTAAGAGCTTCTAAATCGTTCGGCTGAAGCTCCATTTTATTTACACTATCAATAAATACATAATCAAATTCAGATAAGTTACCGGGCAAATAATCACTCACAAATAAGTTAGGGTTCTTCACATTTGTATCGTTCAATTTTTTCTGAAGTGTTGCATCCAGTTTTTCTTCTTTAGCTACATACAGTACCTTACCGTGATTGCGTGATAAATAACCTGCGAAGTCAATACACAAATAAGATTTACCCACTTTAGGTTTGCCGAATACCATTGCCGTAAATCCTTGTGCAGGATCTCCGATAAAGTCAAGCCATTTACCTTTGAATCCGATGCTATCAAATTGCAACTTTGCAAAATCAACACTATTCATAATTTGATTAGCAGGTCGGCTTTGCTCATCTTCGTCCTCAACACCATCTAATCCATCACAACCGCAACCACAGGAATTTAAAATACCCATTAATCCGTTTAATTCGTGTTTGCTAATATCTAAGGCATCGTGTTGTTTCGGTTTGGTAATTAGGTTATGCAAGTTTAGATACATTGCATTTACTTTATCGGAATACTTATCGGCTTTAGTTAAAACACCTTGTTTAACTGCCTTTTGCATATCATCTAATAATTTCTTTGCCTTGTCTTTTACACCAACTTTACCTTGTAAACTCACATAGCGTTTGATGAATTTGATTGAGGGCATTACCTTTTCACTCTTAACCAGTTTAATCATCTTCTCCATTGTTTCAGGCTTTAAATGGATTTGAATGCTCGTACCCATAGCATTGTAAACTTGCACCAATTTTTCCTGAATGATTTTTATTTCATTCGCATACGGAGAGGTTTTACGAATGCGTTTTTCGATAATCGCTTTTTGTAAACTGTTTAAAAACCCTAAAACTTGTTCGGCTGTTTTTGTTCTGCCATTTAACAATGTAAAGCGTTTGATAAATTTTAACTCATCTTCAATATGCTCTACCTGATTAGCATTATCAATCTTTTTAGCTTTTGCAATTTTTTCTTTGGGAACTATATTTGATTTTTCTTTTGTTGCTTTTGACTGACGTTTAGGAGCTTCTTTTTTTACAGTCTGTTTCGGCTTATGCTGTTCTGCATATTCATTGAGCTTTGTAAAATACAAATCAATCATTCGTTTGATTGTACTGTTACCGTTGTAAGTTTCCCAACTTGCACCCTCTTGAGTTACTTTATTTACTAATTCGTGGCTCTTTAAAAGAGTTGGTGGCAATTGGTTTGCGCCAATGCTGTTAATTTGATTGTAGTAGTTGTTTGCTGTTATCATTGCTTTTGTTTTTAAAATTCTAATAGTTCTAATTCAAGTTCAAGTGCCATTGCTTCTAATTCCAATTCGTTAGTAGCAGGTTCTATATATTCTTCGTGTATTATTTCGGCTTTCGGTAATGGTTTGCGCTCACTTGATTTATGATGCGGTAAATCTTTTTTAATGATGTCAAATTGTGATGCACTTAATGTTACGTTGCTACCGTGTTTGTTTTGTAATATCTCCACCAGTTTGTTGATATTGTTAAGGTTCATTAAAGCCACCATTTTATCAGATAGTTTTTCAAAATTGTTTTTCTCAACCAATTTTAAAATATCGGCATCTTTGTAAAACATACCACCTCTTTGATGCGATGCAGGTACAATAATTTTATAATGATTCGATTGGCGAATTATTCCTACACCATTATTGGTATTAATAGAATTACCAACGGTTAATGATGCAACAACCTTTAATGCCTTGCCAATAGGAACATTTACTTTACCGTTTGTTTCTTCTTTCGGAATCCAGTTATCAGGCATTAGAATACCTTTTTTAGTAGCACCATCAATAGTAGTGTAGCTTACTAACTTACCTTTGTAATCGCTGAATGCCTGAAGTAAATTACCTGTAATGATGTGGCGTATCTTTCTATCTACTGTACCTGCTTTTACTGCTGTTTCCCACTCGTTATACGTTTCGACTATTCCTTTATCATAGATAGAAACACTTTCGCCTTTGATAGCCATTATATCCGTATTGTAACTGGCAGGGATTGCAATGTATTTGTTACTGTTTGCAATTGCGAAACGTAATTTCAATGCACTTGGTGCATACGGATTTTTCTTTTTCTTATCAATCACAAAACCAATAAACACTCCTAAAACAGTTTCGTGTCCGCCATCATACGATTGCACAGGATAACTTAATTTTCTGCCGATATAAAAGAATTTGAATAGTCCATCAAGATATTGTTTGCGGTTACTGGTTGATTTTTCTAATTGAAGAATGGCATTAATTTTAGCCTCTTCTAAAATCTTTTCACGTTTTTTTACTTCTTCTAACCAAGCTGCTTGTCCTTCTTTTTCCAATACTTTCTGCACTTTCTTTTCATTGGGTACATTCTTAATCAACTCGGCATACTTGCTTGTATTTTCTTCCAGTTCCTCTTTTAATTTTTGAGTAACAAAATTGTCATAGTCTGCTATCGCTTCGGCTTGAACGGTCTTTGCATCTTTTCCGTTGAGTGATTCGGAAATAATGTTTTCTAATTCAACTTTAGTAAATGGTTTTTTCAAAACATTCGCTTTAACCGTTTCTAAAATACTATCCTCACCAAAAGCACTCTCACCACCTTTTCCGACTTTTATAACGGCTGTATTGATTTGCTCTGCTTCTAAATTCATTGCTTCTACCTCCAAATCATATTCCCCTGCTTGTTTCAGGTAGTCCACAAAATCAATGTAGCGTTCAGCAATTTCATTATAAAATTCTTGTTGCATCTTCGTTGAAAGAACCGCCACACGCCCTGATACCTTATGTGCTGCATCTTCGGTTGAATTAGCATCTTCATTACTGGTATCATTCAGTTTTAAAGGGTCGTTCAATATTTCATTCACTTCGGGATTTTCCGACAAGTATTCGGTAACAATTTTATCTCCGTATTTATTTAAGAAATCCGGTACATCTAAAATTTTTGTGCTTTGTTTTTGGTTAGAGCTTGTATTAGCATCCAATGATTTTAATTTCTTTTGTAGCATCATCATTAAACGCTTTTCGGCAGGTATTGCAGAGTTTACATAATCGTAAATCGGTTTTAGGATTTGTCCAGTACGATTAATCCGACCACGTTTTTGTACTTCGGTATTAATATCTAATTCAGCTTGTAACACTATCATTACACGTTGTCTTACTTCTTCCTTTGGAACTTTAGCGGTAACAATAGCGTGTGCCGATGCGCCTGTACTTCCTGATTGATTAATCATTAATACATCAACTTCGTTGTTATTGAATTTGCGAAAAGCATCATTGGTGTTTAATTTTTTACGAGCCAATACCAATCCCTGATTAGTTTTCATATTCAACTGCACACCGTATTTTCTGCCTGTTACTTCAGCAACGGTATAACCTGCCTTTTCTAATTTTTGTATAATCACATCTATTGGCGAAATAGTTATTCCAGTAGAAACAGATTTTACTTTTTCGCTGATGCGGATATATTCGGCTTGTGCTTCGGGAGATAATTCCGACATATTAAATTGCTTGTAAATACTTTCTCCGTTCACATCTTTTTCGGTGTAACGCAACACGCCATCTAATCCACGCATTAATACTTCGCTAAAATCTGCATTAATGGTATCGCCATCTTTTACAGGCATACCGTGTTCGTTTTCCATTTGCTCGATGAAACTTCCCATTGTAGATGCAAACGCTATAACTGGTTTCTTACCTTCTTTTAATCTTTCAATGGTACGTTCCGCAACTGCTTCTGCTTTGATACTGAAAAGCATTTGATTAATTACATTAAACACTTTTGAAAAATACGGTTGGCTTGTAACACCTGCTTCCGATGTTCCTTTGCGTACTTCCATTTCTTTGCCCTCTGCAACTGCTATCTTGTCAAGCTCCTCAACTTCTTCTTTTACAAAGTTTTTTTGAAAACCAATTACATCTCTTAAAATACTGGTAATATTATCGGCAATAGCTTTGTGTTCCTGTTCCTTTGCTTCAAGTGTAATGTAATTTACTTCTACACCCTCAAAGGAACGCTCACGCCTTAACATTTGCCCTTCCTCTACAAGCTGTGATGCTAATACCTCTTGCAATGCGACACCGCCTTTTGTAATGGCTTCAACTAATTCCTCTTTGCTCATATTCGCATCGCTGATAGATGTTTTCATTGCGTACACAGGCATATTATCAGGTCGCTTGGCAAATGTTGCCGATAAAAAAACAACACCTTTGGTTTTGGCTAACACCGCTTGCATATACTCACCTGTGTTACTTGAACCACTTGAGTTATGGCTCTCATCCATAATGAGAATATTATCTTGTGCAATGGCTGAAATGAAGCTCGGCTTTTCAGGTTTCTTTTCGGGGGAGTTGAATTGAGAATATGTAGCTAAAACAAAATCAAATTTCTTAGGCACTTCCTTATCTTTAAAAATTCTTCCTTGTTCGGTTGGCGGTAGTGCCTGATAAACAATGTTTCCTTGTTCATCTTTTATATCGGTTTTGCTTTCCTTACCGTTCACAATGAAAGGCACTAAATGACTTGAACCGATTGCAGTTAAATCACGGTACAGGTCGGAAAATAAATTTGCTTTCTCTGTAATAAAAATCGGCTGATGCCCCTGATTGACTGCGTAACGTATCATTGCTGCTGCGATACGCCCTTTGCCAATTCCTGTTTGGTCGCCAATTATCATTCCTTGTTTACGAACTTCAATATTATAAATCGCCATTGCAACGGCATCTATTTGTTCGGCTGATAAGGCTTTGCATAATTCAACTTGCGAACGATATTTTAATCGTTGTCTTACAAACTCATCAATATTATTGCCTACTGCTTCTTTGATGCGTCTTACCGCACTATGCGTTTCGTAATCCATTGAATCAGGAACAACGGTGTCCAATACTACACAACTATCGGAAGCAGGTAAATACGGTGCGCCCAATCCACTACCTTGCATTAATTCAAGTTCCAATTCTAAGGCTCTCGCTTCTAATTCGTACTCGTTTATATTTTTATTTCTCATATCAGTATTGCTTGAAATTTGTTCAATTACTCTTTCGTATAAATCCTCAAATGATTTTACGACTGTGTCCACATCAGGATTAAATGGTGGTGCATTGCCTGTTACGTTTTGCTTTCTGCCATCAATTAAAATCAGGCGAACATTAAACGCTGTGCCTTGTCGGGAGTATAATTTGTGTCCGTCAATATTTATAACATCTACCACGTTGTAATGGCTGTATAGGTAGTTAAAGAAGATACGGTTTTTACCTGCCTGTATTCTGCCTTTCTCATCCCATTGTGTATGACCACCGATAATGATTGAAGCTCTGCCAGTATCTTTCATTGTATCTAATACACGCAATGCCATAACGTGGTCGAGTGTTTTAAACTCGAAGTTGTCATAAACAATTCCCTTATCTAAAGTTCCGAACGGTGGATTGGTAATTACTGCATCAAATGTTTTGTAGAATTTAAAACTGATGCTTTTGTTAAACGACTCGGTAGCATCTACTTTGTGAACCGCTTTAAATCCTTGCGTTTGAAGATTAGTATTTCTTGTTTTATCAATCTCATTTACAATAAAATTTTCAGGCTTTGAAGCAACCGTTAATAAACCGTTCCCTGCGCTTGGCTCAAATCCGATATAACCATTTACTGCATTATCAAACTTATCAATTCCGCAAAAAATACCTGCTATATAACCTATCGGTGCAGGGGTTGAATACTGTTGCAATAAAATACTTTGACTGGTACGGTGTGATAAATTAACCTGATGATTATACAAATCAACGATGTTAAAATAGTTGGTGTAAACATCGTTACCCGAATGAGCAATAGCTCTTGCACGATTTACGATTGCCAGTTCGGTTAATTCTTTTACTTCCGTTTTATCATTAATGCCAAACGTAAAAGCCAATTTCTCAAGCGAAACTTTGTTATGTTTCACTTGAGAAATCAAATTGGATTCAATCACTTGCACAAAGGCAAACTCTTGTTTCGATAATGCTTTTATTTTAATGGCGTGGCTCAATTTTAAATTCCTTATGTATAAAGTATGCTGTTGTTCCAACGATGACTGCACTTGCAACTATTTTCAAACCGACAAAGCGTTTCTTTTTTGTTTGCAGGTTTCCGTTTAAATCAATTTTTATTTCTCTAACCGGTGGTACTTGATATTCGTTGCTGAATACTAATCCCTGCGGATTGATTTTATCTATTTTGATGAAATCCATTTTATTAAATAGATTGTGTCGTTTAAAATTTATTCCTGTAATGATGTCGGAATGTTCGGCTTGTTTGCGTAGTGCGGTATCTTTCAGGTAAACGAAAACTTTTACAGGCTTTTCAATGTATTCCTTTTTTATCTCTACTACCTTGTAAGGCTTTGGAATAAACACCGTATCAGGAACTCTGCTTTTATCGGCAATATTTTTTTTTTGTTCCAGTTCGCAACTTTTAGCCATCAATAAAAAGGCAAGTACCAAACTGATTGCGGTTAAACCGTATAGTTTTATGTTATTCATTTTCTTTTAGGTTTTTCAATGGTGTATAATCCAATACCTGCGGTAATTACGCTGACGAACGTGATAAACATCCATTGCGGAATTTGCTTACCAAAGAATTGTTCACCAATCCAACTGCCAATTACCATTAGCACAAATACAAAAATTGTAAGCTCTCTGCCACTTGGTTTTTGTTGCTTATCCATAAAGCTTCCTGCAATAAATTCAATAATGTTTTTCATAATTTCTTTTTTAAATAATTAATAATTTTTTCTCTGTGATAAAATGCGAAGCTTGAAACTAAAAGCGTTGCTACTGCACCGCCTATTCCTGCTTTATGTTCCACAACTTTTTTTTTAAAAGTTCCGACATACTGTCGATGTAATTTGAATTGGAGATAACCGCCTTTTGGTATGCAGGTCGGTTATCGCCATTCTTTTCAGATATGTAGGGGCTGTATGCAATAGCCTTTGCATATTGGGTACTATCGTTACTTACCGAGGCCGCTGATTTATAGTTCCTACTTATCAATCGGGCAAAGTCCATAAAACTATCCTCTGATGTTTTGTAAATCCTGAATACCAATTTCGGATTGGTTTGTGATGCACTTTTTGAACCATCCCAATATTCGTTTGGTTTACCTGCTGCAAGTATTCCGAAAAAGTTTTTACGCACTCGTGCAGCATACGAACCGCCCCAACCTGATTCGTGTGCTGCTTGTGCAAGTATCACGGTTGGATTAAGGTTATATTTTTTACCTGCCTTTTCCGCTAAGGAATAGTAGGCTTTTACAAATTCTTCTTTTGTCATTGTCGTATGGATTAAATTACCTGAACAAATTTTTTATTTACCCAATGTTGTTTCTTTTGATTCGTAACGAATTTGATGTACTCGTTACCTTTGTTATCGTTCAGCTCCATTATCGAATAACCTAATTGTTGTAATGGCGAAGCAATGCCTACCATTCTAAACTGCTCATCTAATACTGGAACTGCTGTAAAAGCTATTACACGCTTTTGTGTGCCATCAAAACCGCTAAGTGTGTCTTTCTCGTTTAGCCAAAAGAAAGGGTATTTACGGGCTTTGTAATCGGCTTGGCTAATGGTTTGTAATTGACTTGCAGCTACCCAAAAGAATAGAGGTTTTTTAGTATCTAATGCAACGGATTGTATTTCAATAAATAGTGTTCCGGTTTCTCCCGCTCCGCTATTATCAAATTCACTTTTACCAGTTGCAAATCCGATAAACTTTCCTGCTTCAGCTAATTTGATGATGTTGCTGTCAAAGCTCCATTGGCTCACATTCTTTGGAGTTTTCCTAACATTGGTTTGTAGCTTTGTTGCTACCAACGAACCTCGTTTAAAATCAATCTTTGCTTTATTGTTTCCTTTGTTAATGTTCTTCGGATTGAACTTTAGTGTGTTTAAAAACTTGGTATAATCTTCGGGGCTTAACTCTTGGCGCAAATCATCTAACAAACTGGAGCTGTACAATTTTTGGTAAGCATCTTGAACTTTATTCAGGTCAGTAATTTCTTGCGCTGTATTTAAAATAGCTTCGGCATTTGTACCATCCATTTTTTTCATCCAATCCATACCGCTTGGATTCATTGCCGAATAAATGGTCATTGCTTGGCTTACTTCAGGTTTTTTTTCTACCTGATGTTCTGTATTGCTCTTTTGGTAGTTCTTTACAATCTTGGTGATACCATAAACAGCACCCGCCACTAAAACTGCTTTAATGCCGTAGTCTAATAATTTGTGTGATATGTTATCGTGGTCTTCCATAGTGTTTACGGATTATACTCCTAAAGCCTTTTTTGCCATTGCTGTTTTGATAGGGTCGTTCTGCACGATATATGCGAGTTTCGCCAGTTCAGTTGATTTTAATTTTTTAACCAAAATTGTAATGGCTTTCATTTTTGTATCGGCTTCCGCTTCTGTTGTCGCTTCGATATTTATTTCATAATTGAATGTTGTCATAGCTTTTGTTATTTATGTAAGTCAGATAAATATTGAATTGTAGGGTTAATGTCATTCGGATTTTTAGCCAGTACATCTAAAATCAACATCACGTTTGTCATTTGCTCGTGGTCGAATTTATCTTTGAGTGATTTGATAAAATCTAAATAGCTTTTATCTTCTTCGCTTAATGTTGATTCAGTAGAGCTTGATTTTTTCTTAAAGGTTACTTCGGGTTCAGGACTTTTATCAAGCAATGCTTTTTCACGGTCGGCATTGTCTTGTTCAATCACACCTGCTAATGCTTCTCCTCCGGGCAACTTTGTAAGTAGTTGCGGATTTCTGCGAACAAACCCTTCTAACATTACTGATGCAAATTCGCCTACGTTCACATCGCCCATTCTGAATTTTTTGTCCTTTGCTTTCTCTGCGTTTTCCTCCAGTTCCTCGATGTATGCTTCAGCTTCCGAAAGTTCTGTTTTCAATGTTTCGTTTTCTTTTTTCAAAAGCTCAGTTTCCCATTTCTCTTTTTCTGAACGTAGTTTTTCTTCAATGCGTGTATCTACATCCAAACCGCTTAAACCATTGGTGTTATCTTCTTTGATTGTGAAAATGTGTTTGGTGTTGCGTGGAGATGTGCCATCGTAAATAACGATTGTAACCGCTTTTGTTTCGGGTTGTATGAAATTAGAGTAGCTTTCAAAACGTGCTAAATCATTGGTGCGTTTAACCACTTTAAAAGCATCTACAAATATTTCGTAGTCTTCCGCTTCTCCTTGCTCTTTGCTATTTTGCAAATAGTTGTAGAGATTATCAATTTTTTGTTCGCTGTATTTTTCGTTGATGAATGGCATCTTATAAGTGTTTTGGAATTACTTGCATAAATTTTATATGTCTTAAATTTTTTGATTTGTTTGTCAGGATTATTTTTCCCTGATGTTCGTATAGTTGCTCATTGATTGTATCATCGTTTAAATCATACATTCCAAATTCAGAGCTTATTGAAATTTCTTTGTCGGTTTCTATCAAAAAGAAATATTCGTTGTAAGCATCTATCGTTCTGATTTCTCCTGCGTAGAGTGAAAAATGTTTTGGAGTTGGTGCAAAGTAATTCAGACCGTGTCCTAACTCTTCCATTCTGCCTTTGATGTGCCGTATTGCAAATTCTTCTGTCATTCTTCGGTTTCGTAAGTGATGTAAATTTTTACTTGATAAGGGAATAGATTTCTTACTGGCATTTTATCTTTGTAAGAGCCACCGATGATGGTATCTTTCGTAGCAATATCAACCGCTAATGGAACTAACTTTTTTCCTCGTGTTCCAAAATTGCCATCATCAAAATCAGCTCTTTTAATTCCGATTAGTTTTTCGTAATCGGGTAAAATTTCAAAAGCGCACACATCATCTGCATAAAAGATATTTTTTGGATTGTTTAAGCGTAGCTTTAAATCCCCTGTCTTTACAGAAAAAAGCGTTTGTTTGGTAGCTTCAGAGGATGACTTGTTCGAGGCTGAAAAGTTGAGTTCCATTTTTTGCGATTGGTTCTTGTGTGTTACTACTTGGTTGAACTGTGATTAAAATGCCTGTGATTTTCTTTGCGTTTTTCGGCAACTTGACTTGAAACAATTGCTTTTCTCCGCCTCTCTTTATCGTCAGGATATGGATATGTTCTTTCTCTGTTATCATTGGCTGATTGGTTTAAACTTCGTACTGCACATACAAACTCACACGGTATGGAGAGAAAGCATATAAGGGGTGTTGATTGTCGATGTAAGTGATAACTACTAATCCGTTGCCGGGATCTGTATCCTTCATATCCTTGTAACGATTGTTTACATCAACATTTAAACTGGATTGAAGATTTTTACTTTCGTAATTTTCCTCGAAGCGTTCTTTACCATTGATTTCTACCTTTTGAGTACCACGATAAAACAATAAGTCTTCACGGTCGGAAGTAACTTTTAATCCTTTAATGACTTTTACTGTTTTATCTAACTCGAACTTCCCTGTAACGGTTTGTCCCTTTTGGGTAACCTGTATATCAAATCTTTTTTCTACTATGTCCATTGCTTGTTTTAATTAAGCACAAGCGGAATAATCCGCTTGTGCATTGTAAATAATTAAGGAGTTGTGATTGTTCCGTGTAAGCCTACAAACAATTGTGTGTTGTCTGCAATACCTTTCATTGTGCCTAACTCAACGGTTAATTCAATTTGAATGTCATCGTGAATTAAGCGAGGGTTTGACAATTTGTAGTAACCAACTGGTACGGTAGTTAATCCCATTGTCTTGAAAAAATTATTGCTTGTTTCAGGCATAATAATTTTTTTGTTCGCTTTTAAATTGCTCTCTCCGTTAGCAATTGCAGGGAAGTCTTCTAACTTTCCGTAATTGGTTGCCATAATTGCATCTTTTGTTGCATCGGCTGAAACACCTGCCAATATGACGATACCACTTACAAGCAAAGCTTGGTTTTTCGGCAACTTCGCATTCGAGATGTTCCTTAAGCCGATTTCTTTATCGTCTTGCGTTTCAAACATCTTGATTGTTTTTGATGTTACTGGCTTAATCGAATAGATTAAAGCATCGGCTAATCTTAAATCACCTTTTGCCAGTTGCGCTCTGATGTGTGCAGGTAATTCTCTGAAATGTTTTTCCATTTCAGCACGAGAACCTCTGCTACTTCCGGCAGGTGCTGTTAATTTATTAATTGCCATTTGTCTGCGAATAGGTGGCAAGGCTCTTAAAGCTCCTAATAGTTCTTGACTTACATCGTTGCCGTCTATTCCTAATAAGGCTCCGATATTGTTGAACTCGCTGTTTTCGATTGTTTCGATTTCTCCGAACATAGTTTTGATTTTTTAATTGTTATTATTTATTGATTTGATTAGTGATTAATAAGAGGGTGTTGTAAAATCCATATCTACATCATCATTACCGTAGATTGGTTTTGCAGTTTCTTCGGAACGTGATTCTATTCCTTGCATACTTTTTTTATAGTCAATGCCACTTTGTACAACTTGATTTTGTAAACGGTCAAGGGCTGAAAAATCAAGCTCTTTGTTTTCGTTCGGGTATTCGTAGTATTGAACCGCACCAACACCATTTGCGCTTTCGTCTGTTTTCTTTTTGATAATTTTATCTAAGAAAAGTTTAGAAGTGAAACTGTCTTTGAAATTCATAATACGAGCTTTCACATCTTCAGCACTAAAACCATCAATACCCTGTGTTGTTGCACCTGCATTAAATCCACTTGCAGCCATCATTCCGATACCGAATGTTGTTAAGGTTGGTTTGTTTGCGAAGTGTCCGTACCCTGTTACACCTGCACCAATCAATAGTGAGGTTTTACCGATTACTGCACCTGCTATACCGCCACCGATAACACCGATTAATAAATCTTTACCAGTTTGAATGACGCTGTCCTTAACTTTTACACCAGTTGTTTTGGCTGTGTCTGTTCCGTGTAAGGCACGTTTTCTTTTGTATTTACTTTTTGTTTTCATTGCTGTCGTTTTTAATTTTTAATTGATTTCGTTGATTACAGTAAGGCAATTGGAGCTTTGCGGTGCTTATGATGTGTGTGTTTCGCTTTGCCTTTACCTTTTTTCTTTTTGTGATACACCCCCGATAAACCTTTTGGTTTTTCTTTCTTTTTGGTGAAGTGCTTTACAGCTAATACTCCAAGTGTTGTAACACCAATCGCTACTACTCCTGCTTTCACAGGATTTTCCTTTACCCATGTTTTAGTTTTCTCTAAAAAACTACCTGAATCACTACCGCTTCCAGTATCACTACTATCACTTGCACCGCCAGATGTTCTTAAAGCCATTTTATTAGAGCTTCCACCATCACCTGAATCAGAAGTGTCAACATTTGATGAGGACGAACCTTCTTCGCCTGATGGTGCATCTTTACCACCTTTTTTGATACCACCGATTGACTTGATAAGACCTGCAATGATTGCCATTGCACTTGAAGCGGCTGCTACTGCTGCTGATGTTACAACACCCAAACCATCCAATCCTTCCACCGATTCGTCATCATAAATTCCTGATAACAAAACATTCAATGGTGTATTCTCATCATAATAGCTGTCATCGGCAACCATTCCCAAACCACTTACTTCACGGTCTTTGTTTCCTTTACCTGTTAGAATTGCTTTTTTTAGGTTTTCCTTTTTGCCACCGCCACTATAAAAAACATCTTCCAATTTTTTTAAAATGCTTCGTAACTTTTGTAATTTTTGCATATCTAAACCTTTGGCTTGTGCCTGTTCATCGGTTAAGTAAGCGTATCGGATACGCCCTGCAATTTTCATCAAATTGAGTTTCATCGAAGCAAGTACACCTGCTCGCAATAATCCAGTTGCAGGGTTTAGTCGGTTTACAACGTGAAGTGCTTTTTTTGCTCCTTCTTTAATTTTTTTGAAATTGATTTTGCCTATTCCGTCAAAATCATCTTCTGCACCCATTAAGTCGAGGGTATCTACGTTTTCTTCTGTTATCATAAGTTGGTTGTTTTGTTCGTTTTCTATTCCGTTTAAATAATGTAGTTTCATAGCTGTATCTTTTTTTTCGGTGTATGGTTCTTCGTAATTGTAATCGTTCACTACACAATCAATCGTTATGTAATCGCCATTTTTAGTTGGTACAATCGGGTAGATGTGTTGGAAGTAACTTCTGTTTTTATATTTTGTAATCCGGTAGGTGTGTGGTATTTCGAGGTTCGCTAAAATGCTGCTGATAAAAACCGTGTAACAATCACAATCAACACCTCGTGTTCTATCATGCCAAGCACGAGCCGGTCTTCTAATTTGTTCCACACCGTCTTTGTCTTTCGCATACTGTATATGGTTATAGACAAAGTGCCATATATTACTGCACGTTTCATCGAGTGTATTTCCTTTTAAAATTTTTGCTATTTGATTTGTATCGTGTAATGTTTCCAATACCACTTGCGGAATAAATGCTACCGTTTCCGATACATCAGCATCACGTTTAATTTCTATTTCCCCGCCTTGTGGCTTTGGAAATAAGTGATTGAACTCTGTACCGCTTTTTATATTTCGCTTGATATTTGCTTCCATTATTGCTTTAATGTTTGTTCAATTTCATACTCGTATGGTATGGAGCTGAATGTTGTGTAAATCGTAGAAACCACTTTAATCATCACTTTTACACCTGTACCAGTTTTTAATGATTTCAATAAATCCATTGCTACCGAGAAAATTCCAGTAAGCGGAATGTTTATCATTATGCCCTCGATATTTGCTTCACCAAAAGAGGGAATTGTTATATCCTGATTAATAACTTGCGAACTGCCGACTGTATCGCCTTTGTAAGCAAGTTTTACAAAGGGGTATTTTATTTTCAATGTGCCTTTGGTCGGGTTTTTTAATTTCGCATCAACACGAATGGTAATGCCTGATAATTTAAGGCTGTGTATTTTTGCCTTGACTATTGTTTCGATGTTCGCAGATGTTCTGCTCATCTTTAACAGATAACCGCCAGTTAAAACAACACCAGTTCCAAATAATATTTTCGTCAAATTATTCATCTTTGCCTTTTCTCATTTTTTCTTCTAAGTCATCCACTTTTCTATCAATCGTGTCAATCTGTTTTTGAAACATTTTTGAAATGTTGTCGAACAAATTGATGTGCGTGTACAAATCGGTGTAGAGTTTATTTACTCGTTCGATTAGCGTTTTAAAATCTTTGTGCAGGTCTTTTAAAAAATAACCTATCACTAAAAACATTATGCTGATGATTGCTAAAAGCACACTGTTTACGAGTAGTAGAATTTCTGATTTTTCCATTTGTTTTGAGTGTTGAATTTGATGGGACAAAATTGCAACTGCTCTAAATGGTTTATTTTAAAAGAGTGTAATCGGATGGATAATTAAGGATAATTGTTGATTTTAATGATTGATTTTAACCTCGAATAAATTTCCAAACAACATCAAATTCTATTTTTTCGTAGTCGCAATACTCTTTTACCGTGAGTTTCTTTTTGCCTGTGGCAATGCTATCTCGAATTATTTTATGTTGATTAGCGCAGCTACTGTAACTGTTGCTACCTAAGAGTTTCATCAAGTCTTTAATCGTTAAAAATATTCCTGCGTCCATAATTATTATTGATTAAATAGGGTTTTTATATCAATTTGTTTTTTCTTTAATTCTTCAAAAAGTCCTTTTACCGCAAGGATTTTAGTATTGATTTCAATTCTGTTTTTTTCATTTCCTTTGCTTACTTCTTCACTGAAATTTTCGAGTATGCCTCTGAAAGTCCTTGCTTCGTGCGGATGTTGTGGCTTTTGTAATTCTGTCTTTCGTTGCTCAATCGCTTTGTTCCGATAGGCTTCCAATTTCTTTTCCGAGAGCTTCAATACTTTTTCTTCGACCAACGTATCGTACATAATCCAAACAGGTAAGTAGCCGTATTCGCCTGTGTCAACATACTTTTGATAATTTTCTGTTATGGATTTTATGAAGTCTTTTCTAATCTGTATTTTTTCTTCGGGTGTTGGTATTCGCTTTATTTCAGGCGGTTTCTGTACTATCGGCCTGTAGGTTGGTGTATATTTTTTACCTTTTCCAATTTGATTGTTTGCCCTTATTTCACTTACAATTTCATTGTAATTGTTGCAAATATTGGGAATGGTAAACTTCTTTGTTCGCCAGTATTCAGGGAGCTTTTGAATCAAACTCAAAAACGCATCGGCTAATTGATTTTCGTTTTGCAAATCAGGTTTTGTGATGAGTATTTTTTTGAGCAACAATACCAATTGCTCATTATCCTTGCTTTCCCATACATACATTGGCGAAAACTTTTCAAACACTTGTTTGCAGAGTGTTACATCTTGCTGTGTAATACTTTCTTTTTTTGCGGAATTTTTTTCTTTGCCTTCGGGGTCGCTATTTTTATTGGAGTTTACAGAGCTTTCCGAATTTGTATTTTCAGAAGAGGAAAAATTATTAAAAAAAATCGGGGGAGAAATTCCCTTATCCCCCTTTTCTTTAATTTCATTTTCTTTCCTTTTATTTACTTTGCTTTCCTTTACTTTACTTTGTGCGTTTTCCGTTTGGAAAACTTTATTTTCCGACTGGAAAACCTCGTTTTCCTTTATGTCGTTTTCCTTTGTAGGGTTTTCCGAAACAATGATTTTTCGCCCTCTGTCTTTTTCTCGTATATCATTTAAAATGTTTTTTAAATCGTTCAACATTGGCGAACTGATTAAATCCCCTTCTTTTACTAATAGTCCGAGCTTAACTAAATACTCCAGTATGGCATTTAATTTTTTAGAATCAATGTCGATGTCACCTGCAATTAATTCTAATTCCATTTTGTTCTCTTCGATTTGAAAATGATTTGCACCTGTGAGTGTTTCCAATAGCATTACAAAAACAGCGTAGCCCTCTAAATTGAATTTGCTTCGTAATGCCTTGCATCGTCTATCATTTCGCATATCGTTATTGTGCGGAAAATAATCTGCGTTATATTTTTTCGGTCTTGCCATTTAGGATAATTTTTTGTTCGTCAATTTTTTTGTTGATATATTGGACTAAGTCAAGTACTGATTGTTCGTCAATCATCGCAACTCTTTTGGTTCTATCGTAAAACCCTAATAGAATTTTACACTTTAGAAATAATCCAATTTCAGCAGCACCAATATTTAACTTGTCTTCTAAAACAGGGTATTTTTCAATAATTTCAGATGGAGATAGGTAGGTGTTCTTGTACATAATTTTTTATGTTTTATCTCCTTTTCTTGAGTATTGTATTATAATTGAGTTTGCTAAACGAATTTTATTTTTAATTTCAGAAGCATTACCGATTTCTAAGCTTATATATTTTTCAGTCATAATTATATTTAAGGCTACAAATCACATTTTATTTGGATTACGGAAAAAGAGGAGGGGTAGCCATAAAATGTATATTTTGCCTAATTTGTTCCGAATCATTAGCCTACTTCACAGCATTGTTCAATAAAAAAAGGGGGTAGCGAAATTTCGCTACCCCCTTTTTTTAGGTTTTCGTATGTTTAAATTTTCACCTTTTGGTTTTCTATTGAATCATTTATGTATTCTATTAATTTTAATAAGGATGATTCTTTAATAACCCCTACTCGTTTACTTCTATCATAATGTCCGTCCAAAATTTTGCATTTAAGCATCGTTCCTAAATCTAAAGTACCCCAATTATACCTTAAATTAAGTATTGGATATTTTTCTAATATTTCATTAGGAGTTAAATATGTTTCTTCGATACTATTTTCTTTTAACATAACATCTGTGCCTACTATTTTCAATGATTTTCAATTTATTTCAATTGTTTTTTAATTTCTACATAATTAAATTGCAATTATTCTGATGCACAATTTAGTTCTACAATAAAAGAAGTTCCATTCTTTCCTATACTTTTTACGGAAATTTTCCCTGAATGTAAATCAATAATATCTTTTACAATACTTAGACCAATTCCAGTAGATTTTTCACCCTCGGTTCCTTCCCGTTTGAAAATTGTATTTTTATTAAAAATCTTATTAAGAAATTCTGGTGGAATTCCTACCCCGAAGTTTATTACTTCTAAAATAGCTTTATCATTTATTTTGTAAAGGATAATATTTATTTGTCCATTCCGATTAGTAAATTTAATAGCGTTTTCAACTAAATTATCGAGTAATCGAACAAAATAATGTTGATTAATGTTACAAAAAATATTATGTTTTGGAATGTCAATAATTAAATCAATATTTTTTGCATTAGCTTGTATTTTGTACACTTTGGCTTGGTTCTTTATTAGATTATTTAAAGAACATCTTTTGAAAGAAATACCTTCATTTTTTAAAACTCTAAATGTGTTATTTTCAATAATATTTGACGTGATTTCAATTCCATGTTTACAAACCATTTCAAGTAAAGAAAATAGTTGTTCTACTTCTGTATTAGGTTTAATCTTATATTTTAGCAAAGAATGCAATCCATGTAATTTTGCAACAACCCCACGCAAATCGTGCGCAGCCTCTGATACATTTGTAGTGTTATTATTGTTTTGCGTTGTACCAATAGCTTTCTTTTTCATTTTATGGTTTTATTAAATTATTTTATTTTGAATCTATACCAATATGAATTTTTTTTGTTTTCCTCACACCTTCCCAAAAACATAAGATGTGTCAAAATATTTACTTAAAGAGTCTTACCAACTCACAATTAAACCTTGCAAGTTTTATTTATTTAATCCAGCTATAGTATTTATTATTAACGCAACGATAATTGTATTAAACACAAATGAAATTAAACTGTGCATTAAAACAAATCTTCTTATAACACGAGAACTTACTGAAACATCAGACACTTGAAACGTCATACCAATAATAAAAGAAAAATATGCAAAATCAATGTAATCGGGCTGCAATTTGGTTGGAAAATCAATACCTCCTATTTGGCTACCTGTGTTTAATTTGTTATGGTCATGATAAAGATGGGAATACCGAATAGCGAAGATTGTGTGAAGTAATATCCAAGAAAGTAAAACAGGTGATATAGAAATAATTGTATGAAATATTTTATTATATGACGTTTCATTTTTCTCTATTAAAAGTACCAAAGTACCAAACAAGCTAAAACAAACCGCCACGAGCACGATGGCAAAAATTACTTTTAGTCCCTCATCTTGTTTTTCAACAACCGAACACAAATCCTCATAAGTGGTTGCGAAAAATAAAACCCAACTGAGCACTATCATTGAAATGCAAAACGTGTCCCAAGCCAATATTATTCGACTGGGTATTTCGATGTGAAAAAATGACAAGATAATGTACGCAATTGCAGAAAGCACAATGCTAAAAATCAATTTTTGAAATCCATTTACTTTAGTAATGTATCTAATATTTTTTTGTTTCATCTTATAACCATTTATTGAACAATTATTGCTCCTTGTTCCTGTTGATTTGTTGAATGATAATTACAATAAAAATAATATGTTCCTGCCTCACTAAATGTATAAGAATAGGACGTACCACCTTTTATTTTTCCACTATCAAACAAGCGACTGTTTGAAGTGACTGTATGGTTCGCATTATCCTTATTGGTAAATGTAACAGTGGTTCCTTTTTTTACAGATAGGGATGTTGGACTAAATGTTTTATAAAGAAGGAATATTTCATTTTCGCCCGGTGTCCCATTATCTGTTTTTTTACAACTGGTTAATACAGTTAAACTAAAGGGAATCCAAAATGATATAAGAGCTATTAATACTATTTTTTTCATTACTATATTTTAAATAATTAAAACTTTACCCTCTGTATTCTAACGGCATTTAAGATTGCTAATAGTGCAACTCCCACATCGGCAAAAACCGCTTCCCAAAGTGTAGCTATACCAATTGCACCCATTATTAAAACAACAACCTTTACTCCCATTGCAAGAATAATATTTTGCCAAACTATTTTTTTGGTGATATTTCCAATTTTTATGGCTGTCACTATTTTTGAAGGTTGGTCGTTTTGTATAACAATATCAGCCGTTTCAATTGTAGCATCGCTACCCAAACCACCCATTGCAATTCCTGCATCGGCTAAAGCAACAACAGGCGCATCATTTACACCATCGCCCACAAAAGCTATACTTCTGTTTTCATTTTTTAAGGCTTGTACTTTTTCTACTTTGTTTTCAGGTAATAAATTTCCATAAGCGTTATCAATACCAAGTATTTTAGCAACTTTATCTACAACTGTTTGTTTATCGCCCGATAACATAACAGTTTTAATATTAAGGTTGTGCATATCTTTAATAGCCTGTGCAGCATCTTCTTTTATTTCATCTGAAATGGTAATGTAACCCGCATATTTATTATTTATAGCAATAACTACAATGGTATCTACAATGGTTTCTATTTCTTTATCAAAAACAATATTGAATTTTTGTAAGAGTTTTAAATTACCCGCCAACACTTCTTTACCATCAATAGTTCCTTTTAAACCATGTCCTGAAATTTCTTCAATATTTTCAATACTAACTTTGTCAATTACATTACCTGCGTATAATACAACTGCCATTGCAATGGGGTGGGTTGATTTACTTTCGATAGCTGCTGTTAATTTTATCAATTCTTTTTCATCTATATCAACTGCTTTAACTTCCTGAACTTTAAAAACACCTTTGGTAAGTGTTCCTGTTTTATCCATCACAACAGTATCTATTTTTGTCATTACATCTAAGTAATTAGAGCCTTTAAATAAAATACCATTGCGAGATGCTAAACCAATACCCCCAAAATAGCCTAAGGGGATTGATATGACTAATGCACAGGGGCAAGAGATAACAAGGAAAACTAATGAACGATATAACCAATCGCTAAACACATAGTTAGAAACAAATAAATATGGCATTAAACAAATACCAATAGCTAAAAACACAACTATTGGCGTGTAAATTTTCGCAAACTTTGAAATAAATAATTGTGTTGGTGCTTTGCGATTCGTTGCATCTTGCACCATTTCTAATATTTTAGATAGTTTACTATCTTTAAATAAAGCTGTAACTTTTATATCTGCAACAGAATTAAGATTTATCATACCTGCAAACACTTTTTCTCCTTCGCTTTTAGTGTCGGGTGTGCTTTCTCCTGTTAATGCTGCTGTATTAAAGGATGCTGATGTAGAAATTAATGTTCCATCCAAAGCAACCTTTTCACCGGGCTTTACCTGTATAAAATCCCCAATCTGAACTTCGGAAGGAGAAACTGTTTGTATTGTACCATTACGATTTACATTTACTGTATCGGGACGTATATCCAACAAAGCTTTAATGCTTCTTTTAGCACGGTTAACAGCTGCTGTTTGAAACAACTCTCCCACAGCATAAAATAACATGACCGCAACGCCTTCTGAATACTCCTTAATAAAGAATGCACCTACTGTGGCAATTGACATTAAGAAAAATTCAGAAAAAAATGCGCCCTTTGAAATAGACACAAAGGCATCTTTCATTACAGGCAAACCAACAGGAATGTATGCAACAATATACCATGCAAGACGAACATAATTCTTAAAAAAATCAGGCTTTATAAAGTAATCGAAAATAAGACCACTAACTAATAAAATAAAACTAATGATAGCTGGAAGATATGTTTTCCAAACTGAATCTTCAGCAACTTCTTCTCCGTGGTTATGCCCATCATCCTCATCATGGCTTTCACCTTCATCATGGGAATGTGGCTTTCCTGTTTTAGCATCAATTTTTTCTTCTAACGAGCAGCAAGTTATATTGCCTTTTGCATCGTAAGTGTGTTTGTGGTTTGTGGTTGTATTAATCATAGTATTGTTATTTAATTTGGTGGGCGAGAGAACTCGGCTCTGAAAAAAGTTTCTTATCGAAAACCAAAAGGAACCGAGCCTCCGCCCATAATTTATTTACTGTGTGCCATTATTTTTTCTAAATTTTTTTTTAAGGCGATTAAATCATCAAAACTAATCGCTCCCGTTGCTGTATCATAATATGCCGAAACAATGCCTAATTTACCCTTGCTTATTTGTTCAGACAGGTATTGACTTGTTTTTAAAATCTCATTTACAGAGTTCTGCATGTTTAAACGGCAGGTGTCATTAGTAAGAATGTTACTGTCTAAATTTTTATTGTTTTGCAATAAAACAGCTTTATCAATGGAGGGTTTAATTTTTTTGGTAATAGTTGCAATGTGCCCATCCGTCAGGGAATGTATAGCTGCATTAATGGCACCACAATTAGAATGTCCCATAACGATAATCAGCTTGGTTCCGATTTCTTTGCAGGAGAGTTCTATACTTCCAATTATTTCATCGTTAATTATATTGCCTGCGATGCGTATAGATATAACATCTCCCATGTTGGTATCAAATATTATTTCGGGTGTTGTTCTTGAATCAATGCAACTTAACACTACAGCCATTGGATATTGCCCTAATGAAGTGGCGTTTACCTGATGTTGAAGTTCCTTTTTTGACCACTTTCCATTCACAAAACGTTCGTTACCTTTTTTCAGAATATCAAGAATTTTATCCGGTGTTAGTTTCTGCTGAGTTTCTTTATCCAATACATTAATAAACTGTATATGCTCGGTTAGGTCGTATTCTTTTTTCAGTCCTATTTTGTTGAGTTTAATATTTCTTTCAGGAACAATTACTTCTTTAAAATCTTTAATTATTTCGAGTACATCGTTATCAATATAGTCGGTTTTACTTGCATCAATGATAACTTTTGAATTTTTTGGAATGCTCCATAAGGTACTCTTTATAGTTGCTTTATTTAAAAACGAAACCTGATTGGGTAATTCTATCCGAATGGTTTCATTACTGTAAACAATTTCTTTTTCTATCGTAAACGGGTTTCTGAAATTGCTTCTTAACAGGTAAAAAATACTTACACCCAAGCCAATCAAAACTCCTATTAATAAATCGGTAAATAATATGCCCAAAATTGTTGCCATAAAAGGGATGAATTGATTCCATCCTTTTTGAAACATTTCTTTGAATAACTTACCTTTTGCTAATTTATATCCCGTCATAATTAATATAGCGGCTAAAGCGGCTAAGGGAATCCTATTTAAAACGGAAGTAATTGTTAAAATGCTGATAAGCAAAAATAAGCCATGCAGTATGGAAGATGTTTTGGTTTTAGCCCCGGCATCAATGTTTACTGAACTCCTAACAATTACTGAGGTAACAGGTAAACCGCCAAAAAAACCTGCCACCACATTACCAATGCCTTGTGCAATAAGTTCTTTGTTGGGTGGCGATTCTCTTTTGTGAGGGTCAATATTATCAACCGCTTCCAGATTTAACAAGGTTTCTAACGAAGCTACAATTGCCAATGTAAATGCAACAACCCATACATTATAATTACCAAAAGCAGAGAGCATAGGCAGTTTTATTTTAAATAATTCTGAAATATCGGGGGAAGGTATAGTTACCAAATGTTGTCCTTCAATATAAAATGCAGGCATGTATTTCCGAAAAACTTCATTAAGCCCAATACTTAAAGCAACAACAACTAATGAAGCCGGCAATAGTTTTATTTTTTTAAACGCAGTTTTATCCCATAAAAAGAGCAAGAGAACAGATATAAAACTGATAACTATAGACCCGATATTGTAGTGAGAAAAACTTCCGAATAAATGAGAGAAGGTATTTTCGTGATTGGGTTGAATGAAAGAAAAAGCATCTTCATGATCGGCATCATAACCTAAAGCGTGAGGAATTTGTTTCAGAATAAGTAACATTCCAATTGCGGCTAATAATCCTTTAATTACGTTGGAAGGTATATAATTAGCAACCATCCCGCCCTTAAAAAAACCTCCTGCCATTTGTAAAATACCTGCTATTAAAAGTGCTGCTGAAAAAATTTCAAACCCGCCAAGTTCGGTAATGGAGGCAAGCACTATTGTAGCCAGTCCGGCTGCCGGTCCGCTTACGCTGGTTTGCGAGCCACTGAAAAAGCCCACAATCACACCTCCGATAATTCCTGAAATTATGCCTGATAATAAAGGTGCGCCTGAAGCTAATGCGATTCCCAAACATAGCGGTAGTGCTACAAGATAGACTACGAGGCTGGATGGTAAGTCATATTTTAAATTTTTCATGTTATTTTCCTCCTGTTAAATTTATTTATAATATTGACGATTGTTTGATTGAATCCGCTTATGTTGTTTTTTAATTATTAAGATTTAGTTTATACTTTATTGATATACCCTAATGAGTGTATCTATTATTTTTTTGTTATCGCTTATCCATTTGTTCTTAATCAGGTTTACGACTTCTATAAATTTTTGCTTGTTGCTGAAATTGCTTATATCGACTACCAAATTTTTTTTGTTCATCAGCTTTACCGCTGATTTGAAGTCAATACTGTAGTAATAATGATAGTCGCCACGGTGATGGTGTTGCATGTATTGCTTATACACAACCAACCCATCCATTTCTTTAACGACTTCAAAATAACCAAGAGGAGAAAAGATTCCTTTGGTTTCATAATAACGAAATTTTTTACCGTATCTATAATATCCATAGATGCTTCCTGGTTTAAATTTAATGACGCTTCTCTGCCAATATTTAGTTGTATCGGGGCTAACTATTTTAATCTTAACTTTTCGATACCAGTTCGGGAAAGCGAATTTGAACTTACTTCCCTGTTGATTAAAGTTTACTGTGTGGGATAATTTGTTATTTACAAAATCATCATAAGTAAAATAAACACCTGCTCCTACGCAGTTGCTACCCTGAGAAAAGCCTGATACTGAAATCATCTGTATAGAAAAAGACAGGCAGATGGCGAATAGGGTTCTGTTTTTCATGTTATTAAGATTTATATTCATTCTTATTTTTCTTTTTTAGTACTATAAAAAATCACAAAACAGCCACCGCCATTAAAATAATTGCTGCAAAAGAAATAAGAACATGGTTCATTTTATTATCAAAGCAGTCAACGTGGTTGTGGTCAAGTGCGTAGTCAACCCAATAAATGAGCACTGCCAGCAAAAGCATAACTGCGATAATCAAAATTGTTATTTTTTTCATTGCATTTGTTATTTAATTTGGTGGGCGAGAGAACTCGGCTCTGAAAAAAGTTTCTTATCGAAAACTAAAAGAACCCAAGCCTCCGCCCATAATTTATTTAATGTCCACAAGCATCCATTGCTCCACCCATTTTACTTTGGGATAATAAAAAGAATGCCCCAGATGTAATAATATTTACGCCATTATCAATGACTTCTAAAGGCTTTATTTCTGTGTATTTACCATCTGTTATACCTGTTTTTATTTCTACTTTAGTAAAGTGGTAACCAATGATGGCATCTTTATTTTTACAGCTTTCATGTTCGGCACATTCTTTATGTTCACATGATGTTTTGTCTTTACACTTTTCGTGTTTTTCACAATCAGGATGTTCAGGGCAATCTTCCTCTAATTCACATGATTCGTGTCCTGTACACAATTCATGTTTACCACAACCTGTTTTATCTTCTTTGGTAAAAATAAAGTCTTTCCCATTTTCTTTTACAATAGCATTTGCAGGAACGCAATTAACCTTTGCTCCATCTAATTCTATTATGGCATTAATAAACATTCCGGGCAGTAATTCTTTATTCTCTTTATCTAAATGGCAATGAATACGAACACTTCGGGTTTCATCAAAGGAACGCCCAATTAAATATACAGTTGCTGTTAATTCTTTATCGGGGTCGTTCGCTAATGTAAAGCGAACTTTTTGCCCTTCTTTTATTTTGGCAATATCCTTTTCAAAAACAGTTAGCTCTGCGTGTAAGTGGTCTGTATCAATAATTTCAAACATCACATCTTGTTGATTTACCATTTTGCCAATATTTACATTAACTTTAGTAACATAGCCATTAACAGGAGCTGTAATAGTTATCATTCCTGAAATGTTACCATTTAAGACATTCGTTTTATTGATGCCAGCCATTCGTATTCTCTCTTCTAAAGCTTTATATTTTGCTTGTGCAATAGTATAATCACTTTGAGTTTGCTGTAATACCTTTGCTGAGTTTACATTTTCTTTACTTAAGTCTTGTTGACGACTTAACTCTTGAACTAAAAAGTCGAATTTGCTTTTTGTTTCAATAAAATCTTGTTGTAATTGTACAATTTCAGGATGTTCAATTATGGCAATAATTTCGCCTTTTGAAACGTACTTCCCCTCTAACATTTCTGTTGATTTTAAAAAGCCTCCGATTGGCGCACTAATAGAAATTAAATTTTGTGGAGGAACATCTAAAGTCCCATTTACTTTTAAAATTCCAGTTAAATTTTTGCTTTCTATAACTCCAATTTTTATTTCAGAACCATTAAATTGTTCTTTGGTTAACGACACTTCTTTTGCTTCGGCTTCTCCACCTTCCTCGTGGCTGACTTCCGCTGGTTTTTCTTTGTTACCCGAACAAGCGGTTAATACAATTAACAGTATAGCTATACTGAATTTTAGAATACTTGCTGTTTTTAATTTTATTATGGTTTTCATATCTGTTATTTTTAAATGAGTAGTTTTTATTTTGTTGCTCCTGATAAAAAATCTAATGCAATAATGCTTTTGTTGTAATCTAAAAGCGTAGTTAAATAATTCTGTTTTATTTCATCGGCTTGTTGTAGATTGATAACGTGTTGCGTATAACTGATGTCCCCTTTTTGAAATGCCAACATACTCTGCTTAGTAATAAGTTCTGCATTTGGCAATCCGCTGGATTTATAATACTGCAAAGATTTTTGATTTTTCAGATATTGAGTATGGGCTGCCTCTATTTCTGCCATTGCATTATTTTGAGCTTGTTTATAAAGTAGCTCTGCATTTTGTTTTGATAGTTCAGCAGATTTTACTTTAGCACTTTGAGGCGCAAACCATAGGGGAATACTTATGCCTGCCGAAAAACCCTGAAAGCGATTACCGTAATTTGCTAATGGTGCAGCAAGGTCATTTCCATAAGGTACATTGTATAAGGTTTGGTTAAAATACCCTAATGTAATATCAGGTAATAAGCCATTTTTATCTACCTTTTTTTGATTATTGGCAATACTAATTTGTTGTTTCATATACAATACAAAAGGATTTTTTACAGATAAAGAAGAATCAATCTGAAAGCTTAAATTTGCTTCGTTTAACTCTTTATTCTCAAATGAATTAACAACACTATTTGTAAGCGCATTTAATTGAGCAGATAAGGTGTGTTTATCATTTTCAATTTGCATCAATACATTTTCTATTTCTTTACTTCTTGCTTCGGCAGTTGATTTTTCGAGTAAATTACTTTCCCCTGTTGAATATCGCAATGCGGAGGCTTTTGCAAGAGCTTTGTATATACTATCCCTTGTTTGCAATAAAGCTTTACGTTGATTTAAAAATAACCACTCATAATAAATTTGTTTGATATTGTAAACAACTTCCGTTACGGTTAAATTTTTCTTTAACACATTGCTTTCCACTACCGAACTCGCCAATTTTGATTTTGCAACAAATGAAGTAGGAAACGGAATACTTTGAGATATACCAATATTATTATCTTTTTTTGCAAAGCTATTATACTGTCCGTATGTTAAACTAATATTTGTTTTACCAATTTCTGTCGATGTCTTCTTTAAATACTGACTGCTTTTTATTTGAGCATCAGCCGCTAAAACCGAGTTGTTATTTTTCAATCCTTTGGTAATCCACTCATCTAAGGTGTTATTTGATTGTGCATTTACATTCAAATTCGCCAAACATAAAAACAGTATTACCGTTGGAGTAACAACTTTTGCAGTTTTAGATTTTATTTTTTCAAACAACACATATAAAATCGGCAATACAATTAGGGTAAGGAATGTTGCGCTTAATAACCCACCAATTACTACTGTTGCTAAAGGTTTTTGTACTTCTGCACCTGCTCCGTGAGATAAAGCCATTGGTAAGAAACCTAATGATGCTACCGAAGCCGTCATAATTACAGGTCGAAGTCTTACTCTTGTCCCAGTCAATACTCGTTCTATGGTGTTCGTCATACCTTCTTTTTTTAATTGATTAAAGTATCCTATTAAAACAATACCATTCAATACAGCTACACCAAACAATGCAATAAAACCAACACCTGCCGAAATACTAAATGGCATACCCCTTAAATACAAAGCAAACACACCGCCAATGGCAGAAAGTGGAATGGCTGTAAAAATAAGTAAGGCTTGTTTGAATGAACTAAATGTAAAAAACAAGAGCATGAAAATTAATAATAATGCCACTGGTACAGCAATTGATAAGCGAGCTTTTGCTTCGGTTAAATTTTGAAATTGTCCGCCATAAGTAATATTATAACCTGCGGGTAGTTTATATTCAGCATCCAGTTTAGTTTGAATTTCTTTTACTACTGTTTCAACATCACGCCCAACAACATTAAAACCAATAAAAATTCTACGTTTGGTGTTATCGTGCGAAAGTTGTGCGGGGCCTTCTTTATAACTTACTTCAGCAATTTGATTCAAGGGAATTTTAACACCGTTATCGGTAAGCACATAAAGTTGACTTACATCGGATATATCTTGTCTGAAATTTTTATTAAATCTAACTACTAAATCAAATTTTTTCGCCCCTTCTAAAACTACACCCGCTGCTTCTCCTGCAAATGCTGCGGTTATTACTCTATTTACATCACTTACTTTTATGCCGTATTGCGCTAATTTTTCACGATTGTAGTTTACGGTAATTTGTGGTAAGCCGGCAACTTTTTCGATATTTGGCGTACCAACGCCTTGAATATTAGCGATTATTTTCGCTACTTTATCCGCTTCATCTGCCAATACAGTCATGTCTTCGCCATATATTTTTATAGCAACATCTTGACGGACACCAGTCATCAACTCATTAAAACGCATTTGAATAGGTTGTGTTAATTCGAGATTTACACCCACTAAACCACCTTTTAATGCTTTCTCCATTTTTTCCATCATTTCCTCTTTTGATTCTGCACTTGTCCACTCGCTTTTGTCTTTCATAGCTACCATTATATCGGCACGCTCCATTGGCATTGGGTCTGTTGGAATTTCGGCACTACCTATACGTGTTACAACTTGATTTACTTCAGGGAATTTTGACATTAAAATTTTCTCTGCTTTTGATGTTGTTTCTACCATTTGTTTTAAGGATGTGCCTTGCATCATTGCAAACTCGATAGCAAAATCACCTTCTTCTAATGTTGGAATAAACTCGCCCCCCATCTTAGAAAAAACAAATAAACTTGCAACAAATAAAACCACAGTAGAGATTAGAATAATGCTTTTTCTTTTTAACGACCTTGTAATAAGAGGCATATAAAGGCGTTCAAAGAATGCCATTATTTTATCAGAAATATTTTTTTTATGATGCGTTTTTTTGCTCAAAAATAATGCTGATGCCATTGGCACATACGTTAATGAAAGTATTAATGCGCCCAATATTGCAAAGGCTACTGTTTGAGCCATGGGGCCAAACATTTTTCCTTCAATACCTACTAAAGCAAGTATAGGTAGGTAAACAATCATAATGATGATTTCTCCAAATGCTGCTGAACTTCTTATCTTTGTTGCAGAAACATATACCTCTTCATCCATTTGCGCCTGTGTCAATTTTCCGTTATGAAAAATTTTGTTCATGCTCCTTCCTGAAATATGATGGAGGGTTGCTTCAATAATAATTACTGCACCATCTACAATTAAACCGAAATCAATTGCACCCAAACTCATTAAGTTTCCTGACACTCCAAATAAATTCATCATCGAAATAGCAAATAACATGGCAAGGGGAATTACTGATGCTACTACTAAACCTGCTCTAAGATTACCTAACAGTAACACTAAAACAAAAATCACAATCAAGCCACCTTCAATTAAATTTTTTTCAACTGTTCCGATGGCTCTTTTTACTAAGGCTGAACGTTCAATGTAAGGGTCAATAACCACACCTTCTGGCAATGATTTTTGAATCTCTGCCATTCTTATTTTTACATTCTCAATTACTTGAGATGAGTTTTCGCCCTTTAACATCATTGTAATTCCAGCAACTACTTCTCCTTCTCCATTGCGTGTAATTGCTCCGTAACGAGGTGCGCTACCAAAATTTACAGTACCAATATTTCTAATAATTACTGGTATCCCTTTAACGGTTTTAATCACAATGTTTTCTATATCTTCCGTTGTATTAACCATACCAATACCTCGTATAAAAGAAACATTTGAGCCTTTCTCAATGTATGCGCCACCTGTATTTTCGTTACCATTACGTAAGGCTTCAAAGATTTCGCTTATGGTTACATTCATTGCATTTAATCGGCTTGGGTCTAACGATACTTCATATTGTTTTACTTCGCCACCCCAAGCACTTACTTCGGTTATGCCCTGAACACCTGCTAACTGTCTTCGTACAATCCAATCTTGTATCGTACGTAAATCTTGTGCAGAGTATTTATTCTCAAATCCCTTTTTAGGATGTAAAGTGTATTGATAAATTTCGCCTAAACCTGTGGTAATTGGCCCCATTTCAGGTTTACCTAATCCTTGCGGAATTTGACCTTCGGCTTGTTTTATTTTTTCGCCTACTAATTGTCGGGCTAAATAACTATTAACCTTATCGTCAAACACTACTGTTATTACAGATAATCCGAAGCGAGAAATGGAACGTATTTCTTTTACATCAGGTAAATTAGACATAGAAATTTCTAACGGATTTGTTATAAAACTTTCAATTTCTTGAGCTGCAACTGTTGGTGCAGAAGTAATTATAGTTACCTGATTATTGGTAATATCAGGCAACGCATCAATGGGTAGCTTTTTTAAGGAATAAGCACCCCAAACAATCAAAGCAATAGTAAATAAACCTATTACCATTTTATTTTTAATTGAAAAACCTATGAGTTTATCGAACATAATTTTTTATTTAATTATATAATTATAAAAAAGAAAACATTTGCGAAGTATTACAGAAATTAAAACAATGCAAACCAAAAACCATCCAATCAATTGCAGAATAGTAATAAGTGTAATTTTATTACGCTTTTTTTTAGCTGACATTTGAAATTTTAAAAACGAAATAATACTTTAAAATGCCGAAGGGCATAATAAAGGAATTCAAAAAATAAATTTGAATTTGAGAAATTTTAACCTTCGGGTTAAGCTATTTTTGGCGGTTGCCAAATAGAAATTACAGCAGAAGAAATTTTTGATTCTTTGTGTACAGTATAAACAGTATTTATTACTGCTAACTGTTTTAATGTTGGCGGAAAATCCTTAACCAAAAAATGTGTAGCACAGCATGAACAGATGCAGAATGGCGTACACATTTCATCCTGATGTTCCTCTTGATGGGTACTTTGAGCTGCGGTTGGATTTATCTCATTGCAATCACCTTTATCACCACAAGGCATAGCAGCCAAATAGATAAAGTAAAAACAAAATAATATGTAAAGCGCTCTTTTCAATTGTACAAATATACAAATTATTATCATTCAACACTTTTTTCCACAATTTTCAAGTTTTAATCGTTGTAATCCTGAAATTTCCTGTTCTATAAAAATAGTTTTTCATACCTGATACATATTTGTCTTCCGATAAGGCAAATAATGAGTATTACACCAAAATATTACTTCTACAAATCAACACAAAAACTGATTCCCAATCAGTTAGTAGTTGATAATATTTTTGCATTAAATTTCCGTAACTTGTTGATTATCATTATACTTGTACCGTATTCGGCAGGTAAAAACGAAGTATTAAAATCGTTCTTTTTTCAGGGTAATAGTTCAATTTCAGCGGTCATTTAAAAATGAGTGGGACTGCTGAAAATAGAAAACTATCATTGAATGAGTGTAAAAGACTACTCATCAAAAATGGTTTACAGCATACTGATGAAGAAATTATTTTAATAAGAAACTGGTTTTATCATTTAGCGGAAATTGCAATTGATGCAATTGATAAAAATGCTAAACCTATTTCAACCGATGCCGAAATAACAGAAACAAAAAACAAAGGAAAACCTTAAAACGTAATACTATGAAAAGGAGAGCTATCATCTATACCCGTGTATCAACTGATGAACAAAACAACGGATACAGTCCCTCAGACCAAAAAGATAAACTCCACAAGTATTGCGAAAACAACAACATTGAAATAGTCGGCTTTTATCACGATGATGAAAGTGGCAAGACATTCAATCGCCCTGAATGGATTAACATCATGCAATTCATTAAAAAGAATAGCGGTTATGTTGACAATATCCTGTTTTTAAAATGGGATAGATTTTCGCGAAATGTTGCCGAAGCCTATATCACAATTCGTGATTTAAAAAAGATGGGTGTAGAACCTCAATCTATCGAACAACCATTAGACTTTGAGATTCCTGAAAGTAAAATTATGTTAGCTATCTACCTTGCAGCACCCGAAGTAGATAATGACCGTAGAGCATTAAATATATTTCACGGAATCCGTAGAGGAAAAAAAGAAGGTCGTTGGTTAGGAGCTTGTTTAAGGGGATATAAGAATACAAGAGATGAAAATAATCGTCCGATAATTGCCCCGGAAGGTGGTACACAAGAGAAACTGGTTAGATATGCTTTTAAAGAGTTTGCTGACGGAATGCACAACATTGAGGAGCTAAGGAAGAAACTGTATAAACAAGGCTTAAAATGCGAAAGGAACTCGTTTTGGATGCTTTTAAGAAACAAAGGTTATATCGGCAAGGTGTTAGTTCCTGCATATAAAGATGAACCTGCCTATTGGACAGATGGCATACACGAGGCAATAGTTGATGATGAAACCTTTTACGCTGTTCAGGATATTTTGGAGGGCAGGAAAAAGAAAATGCCTAACAAGTTTCAAACGATTAGAGATGAGTTTCCGTTACGAGGATATTTAACGTGTCCCCAATGCAACAGAAATCTAACCGCATCTGCATCAAAAGGCAGAGCAGGTGGTAAATTCTTTTATTACCATTGTAGCGGTGGTTGTAAGGAAAGACAAAAGGCATTCGATATGAATACCGATTTTATTGACCATTTAAAAGAATACAATAACAGTCCGAAGTATATGGAACTATTTGCCACAATATTAAAAGGTAATTTAAAAAACTGCAATAATACTGGTAAGAAAGAGGCAGAGAAAATTACAGACAATATTGCCAAATTAAAAATGCGCTTAAAGAACGCAAAGGATATGATGTTAGATGGCGAATTTTCAGCAGGGGATTACAAGACAATGAAAATTGAAATCGAAGAGGAATTGGAAAAAATGAATAGGGAGGAAATGCAAATCCGTCAAGGAATCGAAAACTACGATACTAAAATTGACGAGTGCCTTGATTTGCTCTTAAACCTTGATAAATACTACGATACAAAGAATACGGAGGTAAAACAGAAAATAATTGGTTCGGTCTTTCCCGAAAAGTTGTATTTTCAGGATAATGAGTATCGAACCACAAAATTAAACGAAGCAGTCGAGATACTTTGCAAGACTGACAAGGGTTTGGGCAAAAAAAAAGGAGGGAAGAAATCTGATTTTTCAGAATCTTCCCTCCGAGTGGTGCCTCCAGGAATCGAACCAGGGACACACAGATTTTCAGTCTGTTGCTCTACCGACTGAGCTAAGGCACCAACGTATTCGGGCTGCAAATTTAATAGAAATATTTATACTACAAAAAGAAATATTAAAAAAACTTAAATAGAATACGAGATATATAGTATTTAGTTACTTTTATAGACATTGAATTTAGTTATAGACATAGGTAATACGCTCGTAAAAGCTGCTTTATTTCAAAATAGTGAACTATTTGAAATAAAAATATTTCATTCTGTTTCCGAGCTGTTATCTGACAATAATTTTATAAAACAAGCAAAAAATGCAATTATTGGCAGCGTTGTAGATGATTTAGAAAGTTTTTATTCTTCTCTAAATACTAAAATACCTACTTTAATATTCAATTCTCAAACAGTAACGCCTCTCAGTAACTTATATACATCATCGGCTACTCTAGGCTCTGATAGATTTGCGGCATCTGTCGGCGCTCATACATTGTATCCAAATTCAAACGTTTTAGTGATTGATGCTGGAACATGCATCAAATATAATTTCACAAACTCTAAAAATGAGTATTTGGGTGGTGCTATTTCGCCTGGAATAGAAATGAAATTTAAGGCTTTAGAGTATTTTACCAGTAAATTACCATTAATTAACTTTGATAGATCTTATACAGAATTAATTGGAGAAAATACAAAAAACTCAATATTATCAGGTGTTTTAAACGGTAGTGTTGCTGAAATAGATGGGCTAATTTCTGATTATAAATCAAAATTTCCAGATATCATTTGTATTTTAACTGGAGGTGATAGCGAATTCTTGGCAAAACGGTTAAAAAATAGCATCTTTACCCACCAAAATTTAGTTTTAAAAGGCCTAAACGATATTTTAAATTATAATCTTGAAAAAAAATAAACATATTACTTTTTTGAAAACAACATTCATTGCACTTGCTTTTTTAAGTTTAAGTTCTATTTCATTTGCTCAAATACTCACTTCAAGCCCCTATTCTAGATATGGTTTGGGTGAAATTAATTTACAAACCTTTGCTACTCCAGCTGGAATGGGAGGTTCTTTTATTGCATACCACCAAGACACTATTGCCCCATTTTTTATTAATTCAGCAAATCCTGCAGGCTTAGCAGGCATCAGATTGAGTACGTTTGAATTAGGTGGCCAAGCACAATTTTCAAAAATTAGTAGTCAAGCATCTTCACTTAACAAAAAAAACATAAATTTCTCATATGGCTCAGTAGGCTTTCCTATTAAGCGTATAGGCGGAGCTGCTTTTGGAATTATGCCTTATAGTACCGTTGGTTACAAAATCACATCTTCTCAAGAAGAAGCTGGTGTTGGTACCATGAAATATATTTTTCAAGGAGATGGAGGAATTAATAAAGTTTTTATTGGAACTGGCTTAAAGCCTTTTCGCAATCAAGCAAATAAATTTTATACCTCAGACCTAGCCGATACGCTTATTAAATACAAACAAACATCGAAATACAAGCATAAAAAATTTGTTAAGCAACTTTTGTCTGAGTTATCAATAGGTGCAACTGCTAACTACTTATTTGGAACCATCAATCAAGTAACAGATGTTATTTATCCGGGATCTTCTTCTTTTAATAATTCAAAGCGACAACGATCTATTCAAGTTTCGGATTTTACATTTAACGGAGGATTACAAACTCATTTTACTATAGATTCTGTTAAATCTCACGGACAAAGAAGAGCTTTAAAAGAAAAATTAAAAGTTGGCGTGGGCTTTTTTATAAATACGCCTACAACAATTGATGCACAACAAAATAACATCATTTACAATTACTCTATTGATGGATTTGGAGTTGAAAGAGCTAAAGATACAGTGCTTAACTCTCAAGGAAATACTGGTAATATTACATTACCTTTAGAAATGGGTATAGGTTTTTCTTTGAAAAAAGGAGAAAAATTAACTGTATTAATGGATGCCGCAACCACTAACTGGAGTAACTTTAAATATTTTGATACACCAAGTACGGATTTTAAAAATAGTTACCGAGTATCGGCAGGGTTAAACTATGTTCCAAATAAATTAGCTTATGGCGCATCTAATTATATTAAACGTGTTCAATATCGTTTAGGAGTATCTTATTCAGATGGTTATTTAGATTTAAAAAACACATCAATCAGTAACTATTTTGTTTCTGCTGGATTAGGATTACCAGTAGGCATTGGTCGTTTTGATGATATTGCAGTTGTAAATATTTCTGCGCAATATGGTCGTATGGGAACTATTTCAAACAGCTTGTTACAAGAAGAATACGTTCGCTTGGTATTAGGTTTTACGTTTAATAAACGATGGTTTATTAAATACAAATACGATTAATCTATCTCTCATGCGATCATTAAAAAATAGAATTATACTGTTTCTTTTAATGGTACTATCCATTTTTATTTCGTCGTGCCAAACTAATAGAGATGAAGTGATGGCTTTGGGTAAAAAAACTGTTATGCCCGATTTAACCGGTAAAGACGTCACACTTTTATATTCTGATTCTACAATCTTAAAGATAAAACTTCAAACCCCTCAAATGCAAAAATACGCCAAAGGCGTTAAAGAACCTGTTACTATTATGCCTAAAGGGCTTTTTGTGACTTTTTACGATAATAAGGGGAAAGAAAACACAACACTAAAAGCTGACTATGGTGTTCGTTTTGAACATAGCCAAAAAATAGAGGTGAAATATAATGTAGAAGTTGTGAATGTGAATGGCGAAAAATTAAATACAGAACATCTAATTTGGGATGAACAAAAAAAGAAAATTATTTCGGATGCTTTTGTGAAAATTACCACAGCTAAATTAATTATTATGGGTAAAGGATTAGAATCTAATCAAGATTTTACAAAATATGAAATAAAAGAAGTAACAGGAACTATACCTATAGACAATAAAGAATTATAATATGAGCAAATTTTTTAGAATATTAGAAATCGTTTGGCTAATTACCGCCTTAGGTTGTGCCGGAATAGCTGTGTACTTTTTAATTACAAAAGACAACGACAGTGCTTTATATTTTACTTTTGTATTTTTGATTGCTGCTATTATGTATTTATTACGCAGATACCAACGTAAAAATCAAGATAGATTAACCAACAACGAACCAAGAAAATGACAAATGCCATTGGCATAGTTGGCGGCGGTATAAGCGGTGCTCTCTCTGTTTTACAAATCATAAAACAAAGTAAAAAACCGTTAAGCATTTTTTGGTTTGATACACAAAATAAATTTTGCAAAGGATATGCTTACAATACATTTGATGAAGGGCATCTGTTAAATGTAAGAGCTAGTAATATGTCCGTTTTTCCAGACGAACCAAATCATTTTATAAATTGGTTGAGTGTGCATCACACAAAATATTCACCCAAAGATTTCGTGTCAAGAAAAATATTTGGCGATTATGTGCTTCATACTTTTGAATCATTAAAAAATTCTAACACTTTAATTACTATTCATCAAATTGCGGAAGAAGTAAAGTCCATAAAAAAAATAGACGATTCTTTTGAAATTAAGACGCATCAAAATTATCAGGTACAAAAAATTATTTTGGGTTTCGGAAATTTCCTTCCTTCTCATCCTCGAAGCATTTCAAAAGAATTTATTTCATCAAAAAACTATTTTCAAAATGCTTTTAATGTTCAACTAACCAATCAAATTCAATTACATAACGATATCACCATTATAGGTTCTGGACTAACTATGATTGATATGATTGTTAGTTTATCGCATTTTAATTATAAAGGAAAAATCAATGTAATTTCTCCACACGCTTACGTTCCTCAAGCACATCAGGAAAATCCTTTACCTTCAGTTATGTCATTTATTAATCAAGATCAATGCTATACTCTTTTAAACATCTTATCATTAGTAAACAAACAACTTAAAAAAGCAAAAAACGAAAATTTGAATTTGCATAGTGTTGTAGATTCTATGCGACCTTTTTTGCAAAGTCTTTGGTTAAATTTTTCAATTGAAGAAAAGAAACAGTTTTTAAGGCATTTAAGGCATAAATGGGGCGTTGCTAGGCATAGAGCGCCAAGTGAAAGCATGGCCGTTTTTAACGCTTTAAAATCATCTAATCAATTACAACTTATTAAGGGTCGTATTTCTGATATTAAATTACAGCCATCAGGCTTTAAAATATTGTATTCTAATGATCAAATCGAACAACAAACACTTAACACTCAGCTGATTATCAATTGTACTGGCCCCGAATCAGATTATAACCAATTAAAGTCTCCTTTGATTCAAGATTTAATAAATAGTCAAATTATTAGCTCTGATTCCATAAAATATGGCATTAATGCTCAAAAAGATGGATATATCACCGATAATATTTACACAATTGGCCCTCCACTAAAAGGTATTTTATGGGAAAGCGTGGCAGTGCCCGAAATTAGGGTTCAAGCGCAAGAATTAGCCACTAAAATTATTTGCGATTAATTTTTCGTTTTTCAGCAATAATTTTATCTTTGCATTCCTTAAATTATAATATATATGAGCGTTTTAGAAAAAATACGTAGCAAAACAGGTCTTTTGGTTGGAATCGTTGGTTTAGCCTTAGTGATTTTTATTTTAGAGAGTTTATTAGGTTCAGGTGGAGCTTTATTCTCGGGCCAAGATTTAGAAGTTGGTAAAATTGCAGGTGATAAAATAGATTACCCTGCATTTAGTGCTAAAGTGAATGAACAAATAGCTCAAATTCAAAAGCAAAATCCAAATGCTCAGATTGATGAAAAAATGAAAGAGCAAATTATTGAGTCTGTATGGAGTCAATTAATTAATGATAAAGTTATAAAAGTTCAATACAAAAAATTAGGTATCGAGGTGTCTGAAGATGAGTTGTATGACTTAATGTTAGTTCACCCTCATCAATATGTAATTCAACAATTATCTGACCAACAGACTGGGAAAGTTTATGAAGGTTTTGCAAAGCCAGATGGTTCATTAGATTTAGCTAAATTAAACCAATGGGTTGGACAAATGAATGCAGAACAAGAACAATTCTGGAAACAATTAGAGAAATCTATTTTAGAAGTTCGTGCTGCTGAAAAATATAACAACTTAATTAAAAAAGGTTTATACGTTACTACAGCTGAAGCAAAAGATGCTTTTATTGCTCAAAATAAACAAGTGAATGCTGCTTTTGTATTAAAACCTTATGCATCTGTTTCTGACTCAACGGTTAAAGTAACTGAAGATGAAATTGCCGCATATTATAACAAACACCAAAACGATTATAAAGTATCTGAGCCTACTCGTAAAATCGAATACGTTGCATATGATGTAATGCCCTCTAAAGAAGATTACGAAGCGTTATTAAAAGATGCTCAACGTGCTGCTGAAGAATTTAAAACAAAATCATCTACTGAAGACTCTTCTTATATTTCTCAAGAAAGCGAAGGCGCTTTAGTTAATATTGCAAACTACGGTAAGAAGAACATGATTATTGGTGACTCATCTGTATTTACTGCTCCAAAAGGAACTGTATTTGGACCATACGCAGAAGGAACATTCTTTAAAATTTATAAATTATCTGATATTAAATCAATTGCTGACTCTGCTAAAGTTCGTCACATATTAATTGGTTTACAAAGTCAAAGAACACAAACACAACGTACTCCAGAAGTTGCTAAACGTATTGCTGATAGTTTATTAGTATTATTAAAAGCAAAAGCTGTTAAATTTGATACTTTAGTAAAAACAATGTCTGATGACATGGGTTCTTTAGATAAAGGTGGAGATTATGGTTGGTTTGATGAAAACAAGGGTTTTGTTGATCCATTTAAAAATGCAGGTTTACAAGGAACAGTTGGTAATATTACTATAGTACCTACTCAATTTGGATTCCATATTATTGAGGTATTAAATGTTTCTAAAACTCGTCACAATTCTTATACAGTTGCTCAAATCACTAAATTAATTGCACCTAGTGGAGAAACAACTCAAGAATATTATAAAATCGCAAGTGATTTTGCTGGAAAAAATCAAACAGCAGACGCTTTCAACAAAAGTGTGGACGCAGAAAAACTAAACAAACGTATTGCTGAAGGAATTAAAGAAGGTGATAAAGTATTACCAGGTTTAGAAGGCGCTAAAGATTTAGTTCGTTGGGTATACAAAGCTAAGAAAGGTGAAGTATCTCCAGTATTTGAATTTAAAGATAGATTTGTAGTAGCTCAATTAGTGGCAGTTAAAGAAAAAGGAATTGCTCCTTTAGAAGATGTGCAAGATGATGTAACTGCTAAAGCAATTCGTGATAAAAAAGCAGAAACTTTTATTAAGGAATTTGAAACAAAAGCTGGTGCTTCAAAATCAATCGATGATATCGCTTCTAAAATGGGCTTAACTGCTGAAAAAGCAGATAACTTAACTTTCTCTGCATATAATGTTGCTGCAATAGGAAGAGAAGATGCATTAATAGGAACAGCAGCTGGCATGAAAGCAGGATTAACTAGTAAAGCAATTAAAGGCGATAACGGAGTTTTTGTTGTAAGCGTGGCATCAGTTACAGAAGCTGCTTTACCAAAAGACTTCAAAGGAAAGCAATTAGAAATTGAAAGAATGAATGGCGGAAGAGTTGATTACGAAATGTTTGATGCATTAAAAGAAAAAGCAAACATCGAAGATCACAGAGGGAAATTTGATTTCTAAAAAATGCTAAATAAAATTAAAGCCCGTTTAAATTAAACGGGCTTTTTTTATACCATAAATAGTACCTTCGCACAAAATGGATTTGTTTGGTTTATATAATGATTATGGCATCATAACTATTTTGTTATTAGCCATATCTGCCTTTACAGCTGGCTTTATAGATGCCGTTGTTGGCGGAGGCGGTTTAATTCAAACTCCATTTCTCTTAATTACATTTCCAAAAATGCCGTTGCCTGTTTTGTTTGGTACTAATAAAATTGCAGCTTTAGCAGGCACATCCATTGCCGCATTTAAATATGCAAAAAAAATAACCTTTAATTATAAGCTACTTTTAGTAATTGCACTGAGTTGTTTTATTTCCTCCTATTTAGGAGCGCAAATTATCAATCACATTGATAGCAATGTATTAAAACCTCTTATTTTAATTATACTTATTGTTATTGCTGTTTATACCTTCCTTAAAAAAGACTTAGGAGCGATAGAAACAAAAGAATTACCTCTTAACAAGCAAATGTTATATGGTGCATGTATTGGTTTAATTGTTGGGTTTTACGACGGCTTTTTTGGGCCAGGCACTGGCAGTTTTTTTGTGTTAGGGTTCGTTGTAGTTTTGGGGTTTGAATTTGTGAAAGCCTCTGCTTACGCAAAAATTGTAAACTGTGTCACAAATATTTCAGCCTTAATTGTTTTTATACATCATGGACATTACATTTTACACTTAGCTATTTTATTAGCTGTGTTTAATATCATTGGAAGTTTTATTGGTAGCCACTTAGCACTTAAAAAAGGAAATGGATTTGTACGTATTATATTTTTGGTAATCGTATCTGTGATGATTTTAAAATATGGATATGATGTATTAAAGGTTTATTTATAATTTTTTTACAAATTTTAAAAGCCCAATGCCATTATGCTGAGCTTAATTAAACATCTCAAACATCATTAAAATCTCTATCTTCTTTTACGCTTTTTATTAAATTTCGGTAAATATTTTTTTGATTTTGATGTACCTGTATTTATAATACCAATAACTATAAATACAAAAAAAGCTACTAGTCCAACTATAAAAGTAGCTCCACTAGAATTTCCTTTCAATCCTTTGGAAACTCTATAAACTTCACTATTCGTGTCAGTATATAAAAACATCCATGAAATCAATCCTATTATAACTATAATAAAAAATAAGATGCCTTTATATTGGATTAGCAATTGAAATAAAAATTTAAACATAGAAATAATTTATTAATTTTTCTTTTTAAATAAAATTTGCCAAAGTATAAAAACAGTAAAAGTAGATAATAACCAATAAGAATGTACATTTCTAGACTGAGTTATAGATCCATCATCACTTGGAAAAAATAAATAAATAATGCTAAACCAAACCATAAGACAGATAACAAATAGTAAAACCCTAATTGCTACCTTTTTTTCTCTTATTTTTTCAAACGCCATACTAAACCAAAAAAAACACCTGTCGCTTTAACGAGACAGGTGTTTAGGGGAATATTATTAAGCCTCTACTTCCGTTACAATACTTGGGAAGATACGAACGTTATTGTTTTCTTCTCTTCTAAATTGATACGTGTATTTGTAATGCGCTTCTAATCCGGATTTATTTGGTAAACCATTAATCATCATAATGTTTCTGTTTTTTGCAAAACGTAATAACTCACGTAAGTAGTGAGCAGAAATTTGACCTACCTCATCAATAATACAATGTACTTTGAAATCTGTACTTCCACGATGAGAAGACTCTTTAATAAATACATGTAATAAAGTAATATAGATAATTGCTTTTACTAAGATATCCGTTCCTGTACTACCAATACTATCAATTTTGTGAGTCCAACCAGTTTCGTTTAAACCTTCTTTGATATTGAATTTCAATTCAAATAAATCTTGTAAACGAATTTCTTCCTGCTCTTGCTCTTTAATAGCTGTTCGCAATTGATCTAATAATTTAACGGCACGGTTACTAATCTCACGATTTTTATGAGTCGCAAAATCAGTATTAAATAACCCTTCGTTATATACTAAACCATTTTCTTCACGGAACTCCTGAATACGTTTTAATAATTTGTAAACCTTGTTATCAGAATCCTCTAAACGAATTTTAATAAACTCAATTAATTTTGATTCTTCGAATTCTGCTTTCTTAAAATCTTCCGCAATTAATGTAATGATGTGTTGAATTTTATCTTTTTGCCCACTTAACTCTCTAACTTTAGTAGCAATACTATCTGTTACTAATCCAATTTGAGTGGCTGTCTCTGCAATTGATAATTCAATTTTTGCTTCGTTAATAAACGAACGTAAATTTTGTGCAAAACGTTCATATTCGCCTTGTGTAGCATCGTTACGAATAATGAAGTTGAAGTGATTCTCTAATCTAAATTTACCCGCAAACTCATTTACATAGCGTTGAAAAGCCGTATATTCTTCATTAAAATGTGAATCGTTTTTAAGAAGCTGCGTGCACAAATCCATGACGCTGTAATTGGTTTTTTTCGGTTCAGCACGTTCAATAATATCAGCGTATTTATTAAAGACAGGTGTTTCACGGAAATTCTTCGTAAAATAATTAATACCGTTATTAAACTCAATTAATTCTTCCTCAAAAGCACGTTTTTGTTTATTCAACTCCATACGTTTGATATTAAACTTACGAGCAATTTCTTCAATCTCAGCGCTTAAATCATTTGCAGACTTTACATATTCATCCTTTTTCTGAATTAAATCAGGCAGCTTGTCAAAAATTTCACGTTTATCTTTTAAATAATCACTTACAATTTGAGAATATTGATCAATTTCTTTTAATGCTTCTTGTAATTCTTTGATACGAGCGTCAATTTTTTTAATCTCTTTGCTATCAACACCTTTTGCCTTAAAGTTAGTTTCTTTTTCGTTGGATAATTGAACTTCTTTTTCTTCGTATTCCTTTACTTGATTTTTTTTCTCAACTTCTAACTCGCTAATTTCCGTTTCCTGTCTTGCTTTTAAATCTGCTAAACGCTCATCGTTAAACGCTTTTAATTTATCAAATTGCGTATTGAAATCGTTTAATAAATTATTTTTCTTTTTATTAAGAATAGCTAACTCTTCTTCAATAATATTAATTTTCTGGCGGTTACCAGACAACGATTGCTCAATTTCAGTACTCGCACGTTGTCTCCAATCCTCTAATTCTAAAAGTAATTTCTTTTCTCGTTTTTCTGCTAATTCTAACGAATAGGTTAATACTTTTAAATCTTCTTTTAATTCACCAAGTTGCTTACCAAATTTATCGGCAGCCAACATTTTTTCTTCATTGTTAGCAGTTTGGAATTGATTCATTGATTCTTCTAAATCTCTGATAATTGCTAAACGCTCATTTTTTTCGAATTGATAAACTTCAATAGATTTTGAAACAACTTGAACATCATCTAATTTCAAAGAAATACCGAACAACGATAATCCTTTATCATCAGTAAGAGATGGATTTAAATCTGTGCGGAATAATAAATCTTCGTTTACTACCTTACCAATCGTATTATGCCAATCCTTAACGTTCTTTTCTAAATAACCATATAAGGCATCGTGCTGTACATTTAATTTTTCTTCAATAGATTTAATCTCCGTTTTAACACGAATGATTTCGTTATTGGTTTTTTGAATTTGATTTGATAATGATAATTTTAATTTTGATTCTAAACCTTCCCATTCTTTTTGGTTAGTTTGAACCAAATTGGTTTTAATAGCTAATTCAGATTTATTCTTGTAATTAATAGCTCTTAAATCTGCCAACTCAGTTTCCTGCCCTTTTATTTCTGTTTCGTAAAAACGCGTGTTACGAATTACTTTTTCTTCAGCTTTTAATTCGTTAAACTCAATTTGTTTAGCAGTAACTTCTGCATTTAGCTCTGTTAAGGCTTCTTCACGTTTTGTTTTGAATTCAGCATCTTTTTTATTGAACTCGTTTTTTTGTAATAATTGTAACTCGTTATAGTGATTAAATATTTCACTCGTTCGAGAATTAATTTTATTAACATAGGCTGTTTTATCATTACGTAATTGCTCAATTAAAGACGAATACTTCATCTCAATACTTTGAACATTTGATGTTAACGATTCATACTCACGACGCGCAATATTATAATCAACTTGCAATTTATCTCGCTCGGCATTTTTTTCAACTGCCTGCTCAATATTTTTTTCCTTATACTCTTTTAATTTTTTATTCGCTTCTCTAATCGTTCTATCATAATAACCAATCTCCTCGCGAACGTCTTTTTGTTTTTCTTCTAATAACGTTTTTTGTTCTTCATTTGCTTCAGTTAATTTATCAAGTTCTTCTTGTTTTTCTTGAGAAGCTTTGATAACAGTTTCGTTTTGAGTTTCTGCATAACGCAAGCTACTGCCCAACTTATCCGCCATTTCCATTTGCGCACCTTTTAACATGTGCACTTGGTCATACTTTTTATCAATAAACTCAATTAATTGCTGAGTTTCCTTTTTTAAATACGTTTCAATATCAGTGTACTTTTCGTTAAACTGACGTAACTGACGATCTACTTGTTCTAACTTAATACTACTGTTTTCAGTAGTTAGTGAATTAGCAATAAAGTCTTTAATAAAACGACTATCAATACTGCTTTTAGAACTTAAAAATACATTAGTAATTGACTTAGGAATATTTTGATACTTTTCGTTTCCCTTTAAGATATAAAATTTAGACAATAACTTATCTGTTTCTGTGCCATATAAAATATTACGATAGCGCTCAAACGTATCAATCTGTTGAGAGATGAAAATTCCACGTTTTTCGAATCCTGCAATTACTTCTTTAATTTTAATAGCCTCATCATTTTCATTAAAAAAATAATCAGGACTATACTCAGCATCTACAAAACGGAATACTAATTTATTATGACGATAAATAATTACAAAAAACGGCTTACTTTCTGTTTGGATTTCATAAATCAAATAGGAGTTTTCATATTTAAAATAATGCTCCTCAAATGATTTTTGTGAAGCCGAAATACCTAAGCCTCTAGTGTTAGCGCTATAAAAAAACAAAATAGCACGCTGCAATGATGTTTTACCAAAGTTGTTTGTACCAACAAAACAAGTATTACCACTTAATTCTAAGTCAGTGTACTTAACATTGGCAATATTAATTTGTACAATTCTATTTAATATTCTACAGTTATTTTCCATATTCCCTATCTCTAATTTCTTAATCTATTAATAATCATATAATCCTATATATACTTTTTTTGCAGCATTAGGGTCTTTACTTTTTGGTGCGGCTGAACTCACTAATTTTATTGGATATAACCCAATTGTTCTGCGTTTTTTGTTTGCTGCTCCAATTTCTTTTCCAATTGTTTTTTCATAACCTGTAATGGGTTCATAAAACTCTGGTAATAATCCATTCATTACATTTCTTCTATCAACAAGCAATGCATAAAACTCAGGGGAAACATTTCCATCAATTATAGCTTTAGTTAAAAAACCATCGAGTCGTTCATTCTTCTTGTCTGAATCATAATTTAATAAAATAGAATGGGCAATTTCATTTGCTTTTTTTCCTACAATTTTTACTGTAGGGAAACCAAATTGTTGAGCTTTGGCTAATAAAGAAGCTGCAGATAAAGAATCAGCTTTCATTTTTTCTTTCACTAATTTGTATTTAGATGTAAAATCTGGTGATGTTTTATTACAAGCTTTATTTTTCATACATGCTGTGCAATACTCAATAGCTGCAGTATATTTAGAAGTACTAAATTTTTTATTTGCTTCTTGAGTTGTTATTAATTCATTCTCCCAATCGGCATTTCTGCTAGCTACTCTCGTTTCTTCCCATTTAGGGAAATTTTCAATAAACTCTTTTTTTGTGTTTTGATTATAAAAGGTAACTATTGCTCTTTTTGTGCTATCTAACTCATATCCATTTACAATTGCCTTTTCTAAAAAATGTAATGCCTTAAACTCCTCCTTTATTTTTATAGCGCACAAAGCGGCTCTATAATAATGACTTGGATTTACAGCGCCATTATACCCTTCAAAAGCAATATCAAACTTTGCATAAGCTTGTAATAAAGAATCATTTTTAAACATACGCTCAGCTGCAGAAATATTATCATGAAAAGTGATAAAATCTTCGGAAACAGTTGAATATTTAGTTTGAGCAAATCCGCCTAAACTAAATACAATCATTAATAAAAAAAGTGATGCCTTCATTTCTATATTTTTTAGTTATAAATAATTGCTTGGGTATCATCAGAACTAGAACTATCTTCATATATAGCAACAGAATTAATTACATCCAATAAATAATTATAAGAATCTAATACCTTATATGATTCTGATTTTTCATCTTCTAATTCCAAGAAAGAATCACGGCTCATTAAATCACAAATCTCACGTACTTTATTGTGTAATGTTTCTGAACGGTATAATGGAATTTTTTGAAGTTTTTGCTTTAAACGCACATTCGCATTACACTCTTCAGCAATTTCACTTGGACGGAAACGACTACCGATGCCTATTTTGTTATCCATACTAGCAAACAAATCAATAATATCGATGTAACGCTCAAAACGCTCTAACTTTTTTTCTAATTCAGAATTTGGTTCGCTTAATTTAGAAAAGTAGAAAAAATTATTTCCTCTTTCGATGTTATATCTTATAACATTAAAGTAAGCCTGTAATCTATCAAAATTTTCAGGATTATTTATCACATCATACAAACGGTTCATACCATCTCTACTTCCATTACTTGAAATAAAAGCGCCACGAGCCATCACTGCAAAAATATCGTGTGTTTGTTTAGGTAAATTAAAACTAGTAGTTTCTTCCATGATATATAATTTCTATTTAGTTGCTTTTTCTTTTTTAGCTTTTTCTTTCAAAGGCAATATCAATGTATAACCCAATCGTTTTTTAATTTCAGTAACAGCCTCCACATAATCATGATATTGCAATCTATATTTAAAATCTAACTGATTTTGATACTCCATGGCAATCTCAACGAATAATGATAATCGCTCTTCAAAACTTACTGAACCAATAGCTTTCGGGAACTTGTATTCTATTAAATATTCAAATAAATTATGTTTAGTTTGAGTTAAAAAACGCTCTACTAACTTTTCTGTGTCTAATTTTATATTTTGTTCTAATCCTTTATCCTTAAAGTTTCCTGCCATTTTATCAGCAAGACCACGCACCATTAAACGTGTAATCTTATACTTCTCAGCAATACGCTTACACAACACATGCCCATCGTCGCTGTATAAAAAGTCTATAGGGATTTTTGTTTTTGGCGTTTTATGTCCGTTGTGTTTTAATGTATTGATACTAGAAACAATTTCTCTAAAATTTGTTTTAAAGTGCAGTGTCCCATGATCTTTAACTTCTTTTAAACGCTGCGCTTTTTTGTAAACATCTAATTGGTACTGAATTTTATTAATAAAGTCCGTAATATCTGTTTGAATCTCAATTAAGAAATCCAAATTCTCAATCAAACTTGATTTTAACGAAGAAACAATTCCAAATAACTCTGTGTCATTTGTAATATTAAACAACACACGAGTTTCATCAACAATGGTATTGGTTTGTTTAATGAATTCGATAATGGTATCGCGCTTCTCACGGTAATCTTCAAGCTTTTGTAATTTAATGCGGTAGTTACTTTCATTTTTGTAAGTATCATCCACATTTTTTTGAAGCTTAATAATTTCGCGCGTTAAAGTAGAATTAATACGCTTTAAATATTTTTTAATACTTCGCAAGAATCGCATTTCGCGTGCTTCTTGATAGAATTTAATATAACGTTTTAATTCGTTGATATAATCATTAATGAAACCTGGAGTTACTTCTCCAATTTCCATAAAATCTTCAAACATGGCAACAACAGCATCGTTTAAGCTAACCACGTTTTCATATTCGTAAAGAATATCTAGGGACACCAATTTACGGTATTGTTCCTCCGTAATATCATCTCTGCTCAATAATTCGTTTACCGTTACATGGTCGCGCTGACCAAATAGCAATTCTACTACACCACGATTGTAGTATAGATTTGATAGTAAATCTTTTACATTAACTTGTAAACTCATTAAATTAGTTCTGTTTAACTCTTAAAAATACGAAGGCTTTGCAGCCCAATGAATTTGGATTATTAACAAAAAACAAGGTAATTAACGAAACCTGAGGACACGAATTCGTAACTACTTGATAGATAGCTTTTTTAGTGTTAATTAGACGTTGATAACGGAATATAAAATTGATTTAAACTGAAACTTATTTAGTATTAAACATAAATGGCGTTAAATACGTTTACTATCAAATAAGAATATAGAACTTTCTATGATTTAGTTTAAAAATAGATGGTAGTTTTGTAATGTAAAAATTCGTTATGACCGATATAGAAATTGCTCAATCTGTTACCCCAATCCATATTAAAAAAATTGCTGAAAAAATTAATATCTGCGAAGATGATTTAGAATTGTATGGAAAATATAAAGCCAAATTACCTCTTCATTTAATTGATGAAGAAAAAATAAAATCATCTAAGTTAATTTTAGTCACAGCGCTTACCCCAACTCCAGCAGGCGAGGGTAAAACAACAGTATCTATTGGTTTAAATGAAGGCTTAAATAAAATTGGCAAAAAAAGTATTGTGGTTTTAAGAGAACCATCTTTAGGGCCAGTGTTTGGAATTAAGGGCGGAGCAGCTGGCGGTGGCCATTCTCAGGTCATTCCTATGGAAGATATTAATCTTCATTTTACAGGAGATTTTTCGGCCATTGAAAAAGCAAATAATTTTTTGGCAGCCATTATCGATAACGTAATTCAAAATCATGAGCATCAAATAAAACTCGATCCAAGAACTGTAGTATGGAAACGTGTTATTGATATGAATGATAGAAGTTTAAGAAACATCATTATTGGTATTGGAGGAAAAGCAAACGGCGTGATGAGACAAGATGGGTTTAATATTACTGCCGCTTCTGAAATTATGGCTATTTTATGTTTATCAAATAGCTTATCGGATTTAAAAGAAAAATTGGGAAATATATTTGTTGGCTTTACCTATCATAACGAACCAGTTTATGCTAGAGATTTGAAAGCAGAAAACGCCATGACCATCTTGCTAAAAGATGCCATACAACCCAACTTAGTACAAACATTGGAAGGAAATCCAGCTATTATCCATGGTGGTCCATTTGCAAATATCGCTCAAGGAACCAATTCGATTTTAGCAACTAAAATGGGTTTATCTCTAGGAGATTATGTAGTAACAGAAGCTGGATTTGGAGCGGATTTAGGGGCAGAGAAATTTTTAAACATTAAATGTGGGTACGGTAAATTAAAACCAAGCATTGTAGTTATTGTAGCTACCATTCGTGCATTAAAACATCATGGTGGCGCTTTACCAAATGAACTCAATACGCCATCTGTTGAGAAACTAAAAAAAGGATTTTGCAACTTAGAAAAACATATTGAAAACATCAAAAAATTTGACATCACTCCTGTTATTGCTATTAATCATTTTGTAAAAGATACTGATGAAGAGATTAACTCTTTAATTGAACTTTGCTCTCAGTTAAATATAAAAGCTGTTTTAAGCAAAGGATGGTTGTTAGGAGGCAATGGCACAAAGGATTTAGCGAAAGCAGTTATTGAAGAAATTGAAAAAAACTCAACATCTACATTCAAACCTTTATACGATTGGAATTCTGGTGTTAAACAAAAAATACAAACCATTGCCAAAGAAATTTACGGAGCAGATGATGTAGAGTATACTGCCAAAGCCGAACAAGATTTAAAGCGTATTGAAAAATTAGGATTATCTCATCTGCCAATTTGTATGGCAAAAACGCAAAAATCATTTTCAGATAACGAAAAAATAATCGGCAGACCTTCAAATTTCAACGTTACCGTTCGTGAATTTGAAATTGCAGCTGGTGCTGGTTTTATAATTCCCATTTTAGGAAATATGATGCGTATGCCTGGATTACCATCTATTCCAGCTTCGGAAGGAATGAGTATTGATGACAATGGAACCATTAGCGGTTTGTCGTAACAAAATTATATCTTTAACTTATGCTATTTACTAAACAAAATACGCCTCTTAAAAACACAGGTTTATTCTCTTCCCTATTTGAAGATTACATCAATCAATCCTCTCAAGTAAAACCATTTTATAATTACCACATTAGTAAACAAGATTTTTCTATTTATTTAGAGAAAAATAAATTCGAGTATTTAAATAGAAGTGTTTTAGTAAGCGCATTACAATCGCAATCAAAATTAGCATCAAATACTTCATCAGTTTCTTTAGCTAATATTCAATTATTAGAAAGCAATAATACGTATACAATTACTACTGGACACCAATTATGTTTATTTACTGGTCCCCTATATTTTATTTATAAAATTGCAAGTACTATTAATTTATGTAAATCATTAAAAGAAAATTTTTCAGATAAAAACTTTGTGCCTGTTTATTGGATGGCGAGTGAAGATCATGACTTTGAAGAAATAAATCATGTGAATGTATTTGGCAAAAAAGTAGTTTGGAATAGTAATCAAAAAGGAAGTGTTGGGGAATTTAGTACAGAAGGATTACAAGAAGTCATTGCAGAATTAAAAACTATTTTCGGTGAGAATGAAAAAGCAAATGAAATACTATCTGTATTTGAAAAAGCATATATTAATCATACAAATTTAGCAGATGCCACACGATATTTGGTAAATGAGCTTTTTGGAGAGTACGGCATTATCATTTTAGATGGAAATGATGTTAGTTTAAAACAATTATTTAAAGAAGAATTTAAAAAAGATATTTTTGAAAATGCCTCTTATAAATTAGTATCAGAAACTATTACCGAACTTCAAGAAAATTATTCGGCACAAGTTACCCCAAGAGAAATCAATATTTTTTATAAAGAAAAAGGCTTAAGAGAACGAATCGAAAAACAAGGTGAGCGTTTCGTGGTTTTAAATACTGAAATCAGTTTTTCGAAAGAGAAAATTGAAACCATAATTCAATCATCACCAGAAAAATTAAGTCCAAATGTGGTGTTACGCCCACTTTACCAACAAAAAATATTACCAAACATTGCTTATGTTGGTGGTCCTGGAGAATTGGCTTATTGGCTTGAATATAAAACGATGTTTGATGCGTATAACATTCATTTGCCTATATTAATGCCTCGTAATTTTGTGGCGCTATTAGATAAGGGCGCTCAAAACAAATTACAAAAACTCAACTTAACTATTGATGATACATTTAAAGAAGGTGAAGATTTAGTAAAGCAATTTATTAAAACACAACATAACGATATTCATTTAGAAGAAGCTAAAAAACAACTAGCAGAGATTTACGCTTCAATTACTGAAACCGTTAATAGCATCGACAAATCATTAGTAGGCACTACAGAGGCAGAAAAACAAAAAGCGATTAATGGTATTTCAACAATTGAACAAAAAATTAATAGAGCGCTAAAACAAAAATCAGAAACAGATGTAAATCAAATTTGGAGTATTAAAGAAAAACTATTTCCAAAAAATACACCTCAAGAGCGTTATGATAATTTTAGTATGTATTATGCTAAATATGGAAAAGAATTTATCTCTAACATAATAGAAACTCTTACTTACGATTTAGAGAATTTTGAATACACGATTTTAAAAGAGAACTAAAGAAAACTATAAATCTTCGTCAGCAACACGTTTACCTCTAATTAATTTCCAAACTGTCACTATTTGCTTTCTAAAAATGAATGCTATTAGTGCGTATGGCACTATCATTAGATATATAATGCCTTGGTTAATTCCGCCAGCTACTGAATTTTTTTGTCCCTGACTACTTTCAACCGATGCCTTACACATGGCACACTGTGCTTCAGTAATATTTGGAACTAAAACCAAAGCAAGCACTATAAATAATATGAAATAGTATTTTTTCATTGAAGCAAAATTACGTTATTTTTTGTATCTAATTTTATAAAAAATCAAGAGGGAAGCATATATCGTTTTATCCATTCGAAAGAAAGCAACTTCCCTATTTGTTAAAATCTTGGTTATTTAGACAAAAAAACTTTCAATTACATAAAAACTACAAAATCCCTTTGTAACTTGTATTTAAATAAAGCTTAGGAATGTGATTATTGAGGATTTTTTAGTCCTCAATTTAGACGAATAAATTGACTTCGACGGGCATTTTGACTAGCTTAGATATAACTAAACACAAACACCATGAATAAAAATTACCTAAAATCAATTATTACATTTGTATTAGTAGTAACTATTTCAAATGTTTTTGCTCAAAATTCCACTAATGGATTATGGAGTAAACTCCCAGTTACAGAAGTTTCTGGTGAAAAAGTAAGAAGAAGTTCATTCCCTTCTACTTATCATTTATTTCAACTTAACCTAAATCAACTAAAATCAACATTAGCAAATGCGCCTGTTTTATTTGCTAATACAAATCAATCTGATTTAATAATAGAGTTTCCAAACTCTGATGGAAATTTAGAGAAATTCAAAGTTTATGAATCCTCAATTATGGATCCTATTTTGGAAGCAAAGTTCCCAATGATAAAAACCTATGCAGCTCAAGGTATTGATGATCCAACGGCTACTATGCGCTTTAGCGTTACTCAATTTGGATTACATACTATGTCTTTATCTGGAATTAAGAGTACTGTTTTTGTTGATCCTTACACAAGTGATTTAGCAACATATATAGTATACGATAGAAATAGTTTAGGTTCAGATGCTCAAGGTTTTGAATGTTTAACTGATGATGGCGTTAATTTACAATCGCTACAAAGAAGTGCCGGTGACGGAAATTTATCAGTTCAAAATATTAATGACCAAAAATTAAGAACTTATCGTTTAGCTCAATCTTGTACTGGTGAGTACGGCGCCATTTTTATGGGAACTGGAACCGTTGCTCAACAAAAAGCAAATGTGCAAGCTCAAATGGCAATTACAATGAATCGTGTAAATGGTGTTTACGAAAGAGATTTAGCAATTAAAATGGTGTTTATTGCCAATAATGATTTATTAATATATATGGCTGCAGCATCTGATCCATGGACAAATGAATGGAACACTACAACGGCTCAAACCATTGATGCTGCTATTGGTGTTGCTAATTATGATATTGGACATAATTTTAACACAACTGGTGGCGGTAATGCTGGTTGTTTATCATGCGTATGCTTAAGCTCTTCTCAAACTTCTACTCATAAAGGAAGAGGTTACACTGGTCGTTCAAATCCCACTGGTGACGCTTTTGATATTGATTATGTTGCTCACGAAATGGGGCATCAATTTGGTGGCTACCATGTCATGAATACATGCAGCAGAAGTGGAAATGGAACAACGGAAGTTGAGCCAGCAAGTGGAAGTTCAATTATGGGTTATGCAGGTATTTGTACGTCAAATGTTCAGAATAACAGTCATGATGATTTTAATTATGTAAATGTTCGCGACATTAGTAATAATATTAAAACTGGAAATAGTACTTGTGCAGCTATTACAACTTTAACCAATACTCCTCCAACAGCAAGTGCTGGTTTAGATTATACGGTTCCTATTTCAACAGCTTATATTTTAGAAGGAACGGCAAGTGACGTAAACGGAACATCTTCTCTAACATATAACTGGAGTCAAAATGACCCAACTCAATCTCCTGGAAATGCAGCACCATTATCTACTTATAGCGTTGGTCCTTTATACAGATCTTTTTCACCATCTACTTCTCCAAATAGATATATGCCCGCATTAGCAACCGTATTATCTAACACTTTAAATTCAACTTGGGAAAAAACACCTTCAGTGGCAAGAACAATGAATTTCTCTTTTATTGTTAGAGATAATCATATTGGTGGCGGACAAACAGCTTCTGATTTAATGAAGGTAACCGTTAGTTCTGCAGCTGGTCCTTTCTCTGTAACATCTCAAAACACTGCCACAACATGGACAGCGGGGACAACACAAACAATCACTTGGAATGTAGCAAACACAAGCACTGGCGCTGTAAACACTCCTAGTGTAAATATCTTTTTGTCTACAAACGGAGGTTTATTATACCCAATTACTCTTGCTACTGGCGTTACAAATAATGGATCTGCAACTATTGTAGTTCCATCAGTAACTACAACAACAGGTCGTATTATGGTGCGCGGTGCTGGAAACATTTTTTATGATTTAAATAATGCCGCTTTAACAATTGTTGCTGGAGCAGCTGCTGCACCAGTATCAAATTTCAGTGTTGCTGCAACAAATCTTTGCACAGGTACAACTATTCAACTAAATGACCAATCATTAAATGCTCCTACTACATGGACTTGGAGCGCTACATCTGGAACAGGTGTTGCGTTCTCAAATGTTAATGCACAAAATCCAACAGTAACTTTTGCAAATGCAGGAACATACACCATTTCTTTAATTGCAAAAAACACGACAGGACAAAACACATCAAGTAAAACAGTAACAGTTAATACAACGCCAACAGTGGCAGTTACAAGTTCTACAATTTGTTCTGGAAGTTCTGCTTCGTTAACTGCAAGCGGTGCTACCACTTATAACTGGAGTAATTCAGCAACTACATCTAGTATTTCTGTTTCTCCATCTACAACTACTTCATACACAGTAACAGGAACATCTAATGGTTGTACTAATGCAAAAGTTGCTCCTGTAACAGTAAAAGCTACGCCAACTGTAGCTGTCAGTAATGCAACTATTTGTTCTGGAAATTCAGCCTCATTAAATGCAAGTGGCGCAACAACTTATAGTTGGAATTCAGGTGCAACTACTTCTAGCATTTCTGTTTCGCCAACAGCAAATACTACTTATACAGTTTTAGGAACTACAAATGGATGTACTGGAACTAAAACAGTAAATGTTACTGTTAAAACAACACCTACAGTTGCTGTAGCTGCTACTAGCCAAACAATTTGCGCAGGAAGTGCTGCTATTTTAAATGCTAGTGGCGCCACTACGTATAGCTGGAGTTCTGGGGCAACTACTTCTAGTGTTTCTGTGAATCCGAGTTCAAATACTACTTATACAGTAACAGGAACAACCAATGGTTGTGCTAACTCTAAAACAACTAACGTCACTGTCAATCCTTTACCGGCTGTATCGTTTGTATTAACCACTACTTTAGCTTGTGTAAATGATGCTACTGTTAATTTAAGTGGTACTCCAAGCGGAGGTACATTCACTGGAAATGGAGTAACTGGAAATATATTTGACCCTGCTACTGCTGGAGCGGGCACTCATACTATTACATACAATTATTCGGATGCTAATAATTGTACTAATTCAAATTCAAAAACAATGACCGTTGATTTATGTACTGGAATTACTGAGTTAAACAACAATACATTTGTGGCATATCCAAATCCAACAACCGGCAGCTTTACAATTGATTTTAATAAATCAATTAATAACGTTATTGAAATTGAAGTATATGATGCTATTGGTAAATTAGTTTTAGCACAAACAACTTCAAATAATCACACTGTCATATCTTTAGAGCAATTATCAAAAGGTATTTACAATGTGAGATTAAAAGATAACGGTTCATATACAACCATTAGAGTAATTAAAGAATAAAATCTTTGCTATATTTTTAAAAAAACCGATAGAAATATCGGTTTTTTTTATTTTTAACATATGCTAAATATCTTTTTAAAGAGAGTTTTTGAAAAGGAGATAGGATATAGATTTGCATCGAGCTGCGAAATATATTAACTTTAGATAAATAAAAATTATTGCAATGAAAAAAATTGCTTACCTGTTATTTATTTGCATTTGTTTAACTAGCTGTAAATCTTGTAAAAATGACACTAAAACAACTGTAAGTGGATTGGTTGTTGATGTAGTTACTGGAAATCCCATTGCTAATGCCAAGGTTTTTTTAGGAAAATTAGAATCTGGCACCTATGGCATTAGTGCAAGTACAGAAGCCGAAACTACAAGCGATGCATCAGGCCGATATTCTTTTGATTTTGATGCCGTAAAAAATAAAGACTATGCTATTATTGCTAAAGCTGATAAATACTTTGAAACCGAAAGTGTGAGTGATAACCAATTACAAGAAGGACAAAAAAACGAAAACTTTAATATTTCCTTAAAACCAAAAGCCGTAATTAAAATTCATGTAAAAAAAACAGATATGAGTTATGATTCGTTATCTTTTGGTTGTAATTTGAAAGAAAGTGGCACAACAAAAATTTCTTTTGGAAAAAACCTAGACACTAATCTGGTTTATCCAAATCAAATAGCTGGCAATTATGTATACATATATACGTATGTTAAAAAAATCACCGGGCAAGTTTCAATACCATATACAATAGATTCGATTTACATATATCTAATAACAGTAGATACAACTTATTTGAATTTAAATTATTAAATCAATCATTCTAAAACACGATGTGCGTAATTTCTATACATGCAAAGTCGACACATAACTCATTTTATAGAAACAAAAAAAGCCTCATTATTGATGAGGCTTTTTTTGTTTCCAATAATTAAAAATTATTTTTTAGCGGCTGCATAAAGCTCGCTTACTTTTGTCCAGTTTATTACATTAAAAAATGCAGCCATATAATCAGGGCGACGGTTTTGGTAATTTAAATAATAAGCATGTTCCCAAACATCCATTCCTAAAATTGGAGTTCCTTTGCAATCTGCAATGTCCATTAAAGGATTATCTTGGTTTGGTGTTGAGCAAACACATAATTTTCCTTCTTTAACACATAACCAAGCCCAGCCTGAACCAAAACGAGTTGCTCCAGCAGCTGTAAAGTCAGCTTTAAATTTATCAAATCCACCTAAATCAGTTTCAATAGCTTTTGCTAAATCACCAGTTGGCATACCGCCAGCATTTGGCGCCATAATTTGCCAAAATAAAGAGTGATTATAATGTCCGCCACCATTGTTACGAACAGCCATTGGAAATTTAGAAATGTTTTTACAGATATCTTCAATGCTCATTTTCTCAGCATCTGTTCCTGCAATTGCATTATTTAAATTAGTAACATAAGCTTGGTGATGCTTACTATGGTGAATTTCCATTGTTTTAGCATCAATGTGTGGTTCTAATGCTGTGTAAGCATAATCTAATTTTGGTAATTCAAATGACATATTGGTTTATTTTTTATAGGTTTATATTTGTTTTAATTGTGTGATTGTTTGTGTTGGATTAGCACTTCCAAAAACTGTATTACCTGCCACTAAAACATCAGCTCCAACCGAAACTAATTTTTTGTAATTATTTAAATCAACGCCTCCATCAATTTCGATTAAAGCTTTAGAATTTTTTTCAGTAATTAATTTTTTAAGCGCCGCTACTTTTGTAAATGTATTCTCAATAAATTTTTGTCCACCAAATCCTGGATTTACACTCATGACACACACTAAATCAATATCAGCAATGATATCTTCTAGTAAATGAATCGATGTGTGAGGATTTAAAGCTACTCCAGCTTTCATTCCTGAACTTTTAATATTTTGAATAGAACGGTGTAAATGAGTACAAGCTTCAATGTGAAAAGTTAAAACTTCAGCACCTGCATCTTTAAACTGTTGTGTATATCTATCAGGATCTACAATCATTAAATGCACATCCAAAGGTTTTTTTGCGTGCTTTTGAATTGCTTTTAAAACTGGAAAACCAAACGAAATATTTGGAACAAAAACACCATCCATAATATCAATGTGAAACCAATCAGCATCCGAATTATTTATTAATTCGATATCACGTTGTAAATTTCCAAAATCGGCTGATAAAACTGAAGGTGCTACTAAATGCGACATAGTGTAAGTTTGTGTCTCAAAAGTATAAAATTATACAGATTAAGAGATGAATTTGTTTTTAACAAACCGTTAAAAAACAAAAAAAAGGAGGCCAAACACAAGCCTCCTTAATTCAAACGTACACACTAAACTATCCTAAATAGCCCATCAAAACTTTGCTTCGTGAAGCATGTTTTAATCGACGTACTGCTTTTTCTTTTATTTGACGCACTCTTTCTCTGGTTAACTCAAACTTTTCCCCAATTTCTTCTAAAGAATGTGAGTGTCCTCCACTTAATCCGTAATATAATTTAACCACATCTGCTTCTCTAGCAGTTAATGATGTTAAGGCTCTAGTAATTTCATTTCTTAAACTTTCTAACATTAATTCATTGTCTGGAGCAGCTTCATGTTTGTTTTCCATTAACTCATACATACTTCCACCATCTTCTAATGTCCCTAAAGGTGCGTCCATACTCATATGTCTACCTTGATTTTTCATGGTTTCACGAATATCCTCCGGTAAAATGTCCAATATTTCCGAAATTTCTTCGGCAATTGGTTCGCGCTCCAGTTCTTGCTCCAACTTGGCAAAGGTTTTATTGATTTTATTGATTGCCCCAATTTTATTTAAGGGCAAACGCACAATACGCGATTGCTCGGCTAGTGCCTGAAGAATAGATTGACGAATCCACCAAACAGCATAGGAAATAAATTTAAAACCACGGGTCTCATCAAAACGTTGAGCCGCCTTTATTAAACCCATATTACCTTCATTTATTAAATCAGGTAAACTTAATCCTTGATTTTGGTATTGTTTAGAAACCGAAACCACAAAACGTAAATTAGCCTTTACTAATTTATCTAAAGCTTTTTGGTCGCCTTGTTTTATTTTTTGAGCTAATACCACTTCTTCATCTGCCGTAATTAATTCAACACGGCCAATATCTTGTAAATACATATCTAGCGAAGCTGTTTCGCGATTTGTAATTTGTTTGGTTATTTTTAGCTGTCTCATGGCTCAAAAAATTAAAAATTATACTAAAAAAATAGACTAAAACACTTATCAATAGGCTTTCAGAGTGTTTCTGTATTGTATTACGTCCAAAAACAAATTTAGTTACATGGTTTTGAGTGAAAGTGTATTTTAAATGATTGAATGATTATTTTGGTTTAGGGGCATTTTTTCTAATCCACCAGTTGGCAATTCAGATTGTTGAAAAATGACCATTCGGTATGAGTAAAATATGGATTTCTACAGAATTTAAATTCCGATATTAGAGCCTAGATATGTTACAAAATTTACGCATACAAAATTTTGCCTTAATTGAGGAAACGGAAGTTCGATTGAATCAAGGCTTAACGGTTATTACTGGAGAAACGGGTGCTGGTAAATCCATTTTATTAGGCGCTTTGGGTTTGACTTTAGGAAACAGAGCAGATGTGGGTTCTCTTCACGATAAAACTAAAAAATGTATTATTGAAGCACAATTCAATATCAAAGCTTATGATTTGAAAGCATTTTTTGAAAGCAATGAATTAGATTTCGAAGAAGTTACTTCTATTAGAAGAGAAATTACTCCCGAAGGAAAATCACGAGCATTTATAAATGATACACCAACTACCTTAAATGTATTAAAAGAATTAGGTGATCAATTAATTGATATTCATTCGCAGCATGAAACATTATTACTAAAAGAAACAAATTTTCAATTTGAATTAGTGGATGCTTTTGCACAGACTACTCAATTATTTACTGATTATAAAAAACAATTTAGTCAGTTAACTAAACTCAAAAAACAATTAGAAGAATTAACTTCTCAGGAACTTCAAGCAAAAAAAGAATTAGATTATTTTCAGTTTCAATTTAATGAGTTAGAAGAAGCGTCAATTAAAGTTGGCGTTCAACAAAAATTAGAAGAAGAAAGCGAAACATTAGAAAACGCGGAATTTATAAAAAGTAATTTATCAAAATCATCTTTAGCCATTAATGGTGGCGATGAAAATATTGTTTCGGCATTAGCCTTGTTAAAACAACAATTACAGCCGGTTTCAAAATTCGGGAAACAGTTTAATGAATTATTTGAACGTGTTAATTCGGTTAGCATTGAATTAAAAGAACTAGCAAAAGATATTGATGCTTGCGAAGAAGATGTTGTTTATGACAATGTTCGTTTAGAAGAAGTTAATGCGCAATTAGATAAACTGAATCGTTTATTAAAAAAACACGGAGTCAATACCGAAGAAGAATTATTAACGATTAAAGATGAGATTGAAACCAAATTACAACAGTTCTCTTCTTTAGAATTAAGTATCGAAAAAACAACTAAAGAAATTATTGATTTAGAAAAGCAATGCAAGGCTTTAGCAAAAGATTTATCTGACAAACGTCAAAAATCAACTGCAGGTATTGAGGAAAACACTAAAACCATGTTAACGAGTTTATCAATGGCCAATGCTCAATTTAAAATTGATTTAAAACCATTAGATAGCCTAACTTCAAATGGATTAGATGCGATTTCATTTTTATTTACGGCCAATAAAGGTGCTGAATTTAAAGAGTTACACAAAACAGCATCGGGCGGTGAGCTATCGCGTTTGATGTTATGTCTAAAAGCATTATTAGCAGAACGAACTTCCTTACCAACCATTATTTTTGATGAAATTGATACAGGCGTAAGTGGTGATGTGGCTGATAAAATTGGAAATATTTTATTTGCGATGGGTAAAACCATGCAAGTAATAACCATTACTCATTTACCACAAATGGCAAGCAAAGGCAGTAATCATTTATTTGTTTATAAATCAGACTCAAAAGACAAAACAACATCAAGTATTAAGCAATTAAACAAAGATGAACGTATTGCTGAAATAGCAAAAATGTTAAGTACAGGTACTCCTACAGAAACAGCATTAAAAAACGCAAAAGAATTACTAAATGCTTAATTAAAGCATAATTAGTATATTTGCACAACTAAAATAAACACTATGGCATACAACTTATTAAAAGGAAAACGCGGTATTATTACCGGTGCATTAGATGAAAATTCTATCGCTTGGAAAGTGGCTCAAAAATGTCACGAAGAAGGCGCAACCTTTACATTAACTAACGCTCCTATTGCGATGCGTATGGGCGAGATTAATAAATTAGCAGAACAAACAGGCGCTAAAATTATTCCTGCTGATGCAACAAGTATGGAAGATTTAACTAAACTATACTCCGAATCAATGGATGTATTAGGGGGTAAAATCGATTTCGTGTTACATTCAATTGGTATGAGTGTAAACATTCGTAAAAATATTCCTTACACTGAATTAGATTACGATTTCTATCAAAAAGGTGTTGATGTATCTGCTTTATCATTTCACAAAATGTTAGCAGCGGCTCACAAATTAGATGCTTTAAATGATCATGCTTCGGTTGTTGCTTTATCTTATATTGCTGCACAACGTACATATCCATTTTATACTGACATGGCTGATATTAAAGCAATGTTAGAATCTATTGCTCGTACATTTGGATACCACTATGGCAAACAAAAGAAAGTACGTATCAACACCATTTCTCAATCACCAACTAAAACAACTGCTGGTGGTGGTATTAAAGGTTTCTCTGACTTTTATGAATTTGCTGACTTACAATCTCCATTAGGAAATGCAAGTGCTGATGACTGCGCAAATTATACAGTAAGTTTATTCTCAGATTTAACTCGTATGGTTACTATGCAGAATTTATATCATGATGGCGGTTATAGCAACACTGGTATTAGTACTGAGTTATTAGAGAAAATACAAGGATAAAAAAAACTAAAATATAATTTAATGCTCTTCAGCTTAAACTAACATGGCAACATACAGTTTAGATATTAACGCTGAAGAGCATTTTGATTTTGATATATTCTCTATTACCTGCACCGAGAGTATTTACAGAGTGGTTCACGAACTCAATCAAGCATTAAATATTGATTTACAATTAAATGATTTATTAGATTTTACACATAAAGCCGGAGAGGATTTTTATTTTCCGTTATACGCCTTTACACACGATGAATTAAATATTGAATTTAATTTATTACCCAATCAAACCTCTTTTCAACCGAAAATTGAAGGTGCGCAACCAAAAGAATTTGATTTGTTTGCTGGCGATGTAGAACAAACCACTCGATTAATACCAGAACTAGAAAACTCTGATTATTTTTTATTGATAAAAGGTGATAATCGTTATTTATACAATCACACCATTTTTGAATCTATTAAGTTAAATCCTTCCTTTAATATTGTTCACGAAATTTTTGTAGAAGATTTAAAAGATAAAAAAGCGAAAGGGAATCTATTGTTTTAAACTTCTAATTAAGCCAACCAAAGCCACTACACTCCAGGTTCCTTCTAAAATAATAAATGGTAAAGAGTTTAATAATACGCTACCATAACAAGCAAAAGCACCTCCAACTATATTTAATATAAAATATAGTTTGCCGTTATCAGAAATATACTTAAAGGTATTTAAGAAAAAGGCCAATAGAATTAGTGATACGCCAATCGTACTTATGATATCTGTATAAGTCATTATAGTTGCATTTGATTAATGCCAATAGATTTAAAATGTTCCCAAAACAATGGATAAGATTTAGAAACTACTTCCGAATTTTCAATAATTATATTTTCATATAGCAAACACAAAGGCGCATAACTCATAGCCATACGATGATCGTTATAAGTAGATACTGAATTTGAAACTAATTTATTTAAAGATTGGTCTCCATTCCATTGAATAGAATTATCTGTTGTTTCAATGGCGCAACCAAATTTCTTTAACTCATTTTGAAGAGCAGCAATTCTATCTGTTTCTTTAACTTTTAATGTTTGAAGTCCAGAAAAGTAAAATGGAATATTTAAACCTACACAAGTACAAACAACAGTTTGAGCAATATCGGGACACTGGATAAAATTTAATTCTAACAATGATGTACTTACCTCACTATTTTTTGAAATAATAATTTCATCATTATTAAAAGTAGTTTGTACTCCAAAGTTTTTATAGATGTCTTGACAAATAGAATCAGCTTGTATACTGTTTTCAAATAAACCTTGTATAGTAAGCTGTGTGCCAATTTTAGACAAAGCAACCATACTGTAGTAATAAGACGCAGCACTCCAATCACTTTCTACAACAAACTCTTTTTTAGCATAAGAGTAAGGGATTGGTTGAACAACAATCTTGTTATCTTGCCAAACAACAGACGCTCCAAACTCTTTCATAAACTCAATTGTCATGTGAACATAAGGCTTAGAAACCAATTCATCTTTAATTGTTAATTCTAATCCGTTTTTTAAATAAGGGGCAATCAGTAAAAGTGCCGTTATAAATTGACTACTAACTTTACCACTTATTTCTACTGCACCGCCTAGTAATTGTTGTCCTGTAATATGCAAAGGAGGAAATCCTTCATTTTTTTTATAAATAATTTCTGCTCCAAGTGTTATTAAAGTATCAACTAAATCTTTGATTGGTCGTTCCTGTATTCTTTCAGAACCTGTTAGTTCATATTCTCCATTCTTTAGAGAAAGAAAAGCTGTTAAAAACCTCATATCAGTTCCTGCGTGACCTACATCAATTAAATTAGTAGAAGTATATTTTTCAAGGGCTTCTTTTAAATGTTTGGTGTCATCCGAATCAGATAAATTTTGGATCGAAAAATCTAATCCTGACAAGGCTTTAATAATTAAAATCCTATTACTAATACTTTTAGAACCAGGAAGTTTTATGGTGCCAGAAACTGAACTAATTGGTTTATGTAATTTTAAATTCATTATATTTTTATTCCAACTGTCAGAAAAATAAAATGATTATTAATAAACATACTTGTTGGTGCAAAAGACTCGTTAAAATAAAAAGGAGATAAGCCATATCTAAATTGTAGTTCAGCATACACAGCATTATGCATCAATGGTGTGTTTTTTTGAAACCCTGCACCTACATTAAAAAAAGAGCTATTCACTGGATTAAACGCTGGGCTTTTAAACTTATAACGTTCATATTTATTGACTAGTTCATTACCGTTTTCTTCCACTTTTAAGTTTCCTTCTATTATCCAACGATAACAATATCCTGCAAAAATGTAACTCGAAAAAATTGTATTTGTCTCTTTTTGAAATGAGTGTTTTAATTGAATTGGAAAATCTAATTCATGAATAGTCAAATTGTACTTATAGCGCAGCCTATCTGGGGTATACAATCTTAAACTATCTGGATAAAAATAGTATGAATTAAAACTCACTCCGTGCATCATATACTCTACTCCTACTAAAAAAAAATTTTGATTATTTCTATCTAATCTAATTTCTTCTTTTAATGAGATATTAAATGACATTTTAGGTCTTGTGCCAGAAGAGTGATTTTTATTTACTTTATATAAACCCATTACCGGAGAAAATCCAATTCTAGTTTTTACGTATGGATTTTTACGCCTATTTCTTAATTGCTTCCCTCCATCTTCTTGAGCAGAGCTTATGCAAAAAAGAGAAACAAGTAATACAGTAACTAAATATTTGAATTGATAATTCAAGGTAACAAATATACGACTAAAAAATAATTGAAGGATTTCAAATAAATACAATTACTGCAACGCTGAAGCTTTATACAAAGGTACAGTGCTACAAGGTTCGCCATACATAATAGATTTTGCAAATGGCTTTAAACCTTTAACTAATGCCACATAGGCATTTATGGGAACTGGTAAACTGCTACATCCTTTTATAACAACTCTTTTGTCTTTATAATCGGAATAAGTAATAGAAGACAGGGCCTCGTTAAATAAAATAGATTCTAAAGTTTCTAAAGATCCAAATACAATTTTACCAGCATACGGCTCAAGAGCTATACTCAATAACATATACGCCCAAGTTGGAACAACAGCGTCAGCTGTGCAAGTAATAGCAACAAATTTATCTTGATATTGAGCCCAATTGTTTTGTTTAAGAAACTCTCTAAAATCCTTTTCCTTTAAAATTAACTCCTGAAATAAAAGTGGTTTAATGTCAAATAACACTCTCTCTCCTTTTGGATAAAAATCTTCTAAATCAATCGTAATTAAACCACTGTTAGCAACCTTATTTATAATTTCGTCTGACATGGCGTTTTATTAGTTAAAAAACTACATAAATCCGAGCTCTAATTGAGCTACTTCACTCATCATTTCTTTAGTCCAAGTAGGTTCAAATGTTAAAGTTAATACAGCTGATTTAATGCCTTGTACTAACTTTAATTTATTTTCCACTTCTGCTGGTAAAGTTTCTGCAACTGGGCAATTAGGCGATGTTAATGTCATTGTAATTTTAAGTTCATTCTCATCATTGAGATCCAATTCATAAATTAATCCTAGTTCCCAAATATCTACTGGTATTTCAGGATCATAACAAGTTTTGATTTCATCAATCACTCGTTGCATTAACTCAGTATTTTTTGTAATTATGATTGCACTCATTTTAATATATAACCAATTAGGATGGTTATTGTTTATTCTTAAAATTTATAATCCTTAAATGTTTTAGTAAACTCAGCGTCATCAATTTTTGGGTTTACTTGTAAAAAATGGTAATCGTACTGTTCAAATAATCCTTTATCATCTAAAATTTTTATACTAATTGGTAAAAAGTATAATTGGTCGATGTATAATGTAACATGCTTAGCGTATGCATTAGGAACTTTTAAAATTTGTCCTTTTTTTAAGATATGGAAGTAATCGTTTAATTTTGGATTCACTTCCAAAATCATGTATTCGCTAATATGTAATTTACGAGCAATTGATGTAATACTTTCATTATCTCCAACTGTATAGTTTTCGTAAGCAAAATCTTTGTTGTCGATGATAATTTTATAACATGGCCTGTTATTTATTCTCTCTTCTCCTTCCAACTTAAAATAAGTATCAAATTGATCCATTTTTTTGAGTGCGATATATTCGATAATGCTTGCAAAATAATCAACACCCATTTCATTTAATGTATGATGTTGATCTTGACGCATTAAATAACCTAGTGGATCTAAACTTAAATTAACATAAGGGAATGAATTTGGCTTCACATAAGCTTTATTGTTATTCCAGCCTTGTACCCACAATAATTCGATACCTTTTATATATAAATAAATTTTACGAGGCTTTCTGTTCAATTTAACAGAAGATTCATAATGATTAAATCCCTTTTTTCCTCTTTCTATAATTTTTAAGCTATACTTTAATCTTTCTAAATCATGAATAGATTTAACCATTTTAAAAACAACTTCTTTAGCTGTTATAATTGGTTTTTGAGCAAATGATTGTTTACTAAGACATAAACTTAGTAACAAGACTATATATATATAATTTCTAACTTTCAACATGGGCTGCAAAGGTAAAATAATCTTTAATAAATTTAAAGTTATTTAAACCTTATCTAAATAAATAACATACTGTTTAACAGTAATTTATGTTTTTTATAGTAGGCATTAAATTTGTCACAATCAATTAAATTACCGAAACGTCAATTTTGTTAAGAAGCTGTGCATAAGCTGTTGATTTCTATTAACAATTCATAATCTACTGGTAATTAAATATTTAGTTTTAAAGTGCCTTTTTCGGTATTTTTATAAGCAAATTCAAGATAAAAAAGCAGTACATTCGATACCGAAATGTTACACTATAACCAAATAACCAATTTAATTGCAGAGCTTTTGTTTAAGCATGATTGTGTTATTGTGCCAAATTTTGGAGGTTTTGTTGCCAGAAATTATAATTCTAATTTCAATAAGGGCAGTAATATTTTATACCCCCAATCAAAACATATTCTTTTTAACAAAAACTTAATTCACAATGACGGATTGTTGATTTCTGCATTCATGCAAAAAAACAATGTTTCTAGTATTGAGTCTGCAAAACAAATTGATGACTATAAAGATTACATTCGATCTTTATTGTCTGTAAAAAAACGTTTCGAGTTAAATAACATTGGTCTTTTATATATTGATGCTGAAAATGTATTACGATTTGAAGCCAAGGCAGATGTTAACTTTCTTCTTGATTCATTTGGATTTGAACCAGTAATGGCTAATGAGCTTATTATTGAAACTGAAAAACCAATTATTACTAAACAGTTTGAAGATAGAAAAGTAGCTATTGAACAAATAGCTCCTAAGAAAAAATCGTATGCTAAAATAGCAACTTTAGCAATAGGCGTTCCAGTTACTTTAGCTTTTTTGTTATTTGCAGCTTATTCTAAACCAATGAAACCATTATTAGAGTCATCTTTTAATCCGTTTTATACTCCCGAAAAAACTTACACGCCAAATAAACAAAAACATAATAAAGCAACATTTATTCATTCAATTGAAAAACCAACTTTATTAGTAGATGCTAATGGATTTGCTTCTTTTAAACTATCAGAAAATGGCTATGTTTTAGTAGCCTCTGTAGATAGTGTTGCGAAAACTGATAAAACAACTGTAGTAACCCCAGTTTATATCGCATCAAAAAATCACAATTCGTATGATGGTAAGTTTCAAGTAGTAATTGGTTGTTTTGGTGTAGAGAAAAATGCAAACAAATTAATACAAGATTTACAAAAAAAGAATATCAGTGCTGGTATTAGTGGATTAAATAACAAAGGCTTACACGTTGTTAGTTGTGGTGGATTTGATTCGAAAGAAGACGCTGCAAGTTTATTAACGTCAATTAGAAATGAATTCCCAAATGCATGGGTGATGGCTAAATAAATTTATTTAGTAATTATAAAATCTTCCTTTTTCTCTTTCCCATTTTTAAAACCGTGCATCACCACATTAATAGATGTATCAGAAAGAACTTTATAGGTTACAATTGAAGGATAATCTCTGAACGGATTTTCGAAAGTAAATATTTTTCCTTCTTGCTTTGTTAATCTAAACTCAACATCCTTATTGTCATTTTGGTTTTTGACATTATAATGCATGAAAACAGCATCAAATCCCTGTTTCAATTTCATACTTTGTCTAAAAAGAGTGTCATTATTTTCAATGTCTAGAAAATATCCAAGTCCAGAGTAGTTAAGACTATCAATCATCGTCCAATTCTCGTAATAATTCCCGTAGTCAGATTTTAAACTATAGTCTCCTGTTATCCATTTTAGAGGAGGCGTTTTCACATCTGATTTTTCGGATTCTGTATTTGCATTGGAACAGGATATCAAAAAAAAGATAACGATAAAACAATTTAATATATTTAAATACGTTTTCAATATATTAAAGATAGTGTTTCTGAAATAGAAATTCTAATTAAAAAAGTTAAATTGTTTTTATATCTTCGCATAGTTGAGAACCCTATTCATATTTGTATTTTGTATTTTTTCCGTAGATTGTTTCTTTGCACAATCGGATTCGTCTGCATTTAATAAAAAGGAAGAAATTTCTTATGATGGAAAGCGTTACAGAGTTCATAACAGCTGGCTCTCATTTGGTGCTGGCCCAAGCTATAACACTAAATGGCCAAAGGACGAAAAAAATATAGGCGCAGATTTTAGTTTTTTTATTAAACAACATTACTTTAGAGTTGGTGGCTATATGAGTGGAGCTGATTTTACATTATCTAATAATTACAGTTTTCATTTATGCTACGGTTTAAGAAAAGAAACTGAAAAATATAATTTATCTGCTTTTATCGGGCCATCGTCTTCTTATTTTAGAAGGCCACTAAGCGACTCTACTACTCATAATTTAGGGACAGTATATAATGAGCTAGGTGCTCATATTTGCATAGAAGCTATTTATAAAATAAAATATGACATTGGACTTGGCGGGCAAATTTTCTGTGATTACAATCGAGTTCAAATGGTGTATGGTGTAAGGTTAATTGCTTACTTTTCGGGAGCCTATCGAGGTATAAAATATGGTCGCACCTCAGTCAAAAATAAATAATTCAACTACAGATTTTATTGTTGTAGGACAAGGCATTGCTGGCTCAGTAATATCTTTATCACTTATTAAGGCGGGATATTCTGTATGTGTCATAAGTCAACCTCACTTATCTTCTAGTTCAAAAGTTGCAGGGGGAATTTGGAATCCAATTGTTTTTAAACGATTAACTAAAAGTTGGATGGCAGATGAGCTGGTACCAGAACTGATTGACTTTTATGAATATTGGGAAAAGGAATTTAATACCGCTCTCATTCACAAACGAGAAATCATTAAGCCTTTTACTGAAGAGCAAGAAAAAAATCTATGGGTTAAAAAATCTAATGATAGCGAATCTAAAAATATTTTTTTAGACACAAGCACCTACGAAAATTTTCAACTTGACGAAAACTACCAAGTAAAATCATATTCAAAAGTTTTACAAGCTGGTAATTTAGATGTTGCTAAATTCTTAGAACACACAAAAGCATATTTAAAAGACAATCAAAGTTATTTAGAAGAAGAGTTTGATTATAATCAATTAGATGTTTCTTCAACTAATGTGAAATATAAAGATGCTTCCGCTTCTAAGATTATATTTTGCGAAGGATATCTGATTTCTAACAATGCATATTTCAATTGGATTCCAATGAAACCTGCAAAGGGAGAGACTTTAACCATAAAGAGTAAGCATATAAAATTAGAAAAAGATATTTTCAATAAAAGTTTTTTCATTATGCCAATTGGTGATGATTTATTTAAAGTTGGCGCCACCTACGAATGGAATGAATTAAACGATTTACCAACAGAAAAAGCCAAACAAGAATTAATTTCAAAAATAAATGCAGTCATCACTACCCCATACGAAATAATTTCTCATGATGCTGGTGTTAGACCATCTGTTATTGATCGAAGACCTGTTGTAGGCAGTCATCCTGTATATAAAAACATATTTACATTTAACGGTTTAGGAACTAAGGCTGTAATGATTGCTCCTTACTTTGCAAAACAATTGGTGAACTCTATACAGAATAACTACAAAATTGACGAGGAAGTTAGCCCAAATCGCTTTCTATAAACCATTTTATTACTCATTACTTTTATTTTTTTTATTACAGATTATTTATACTTTAGGTATCTAATCTTATGATGAAATCTCTTTTTTTTAAACTCATAATTACTATTGCATTAATATTCGTTAATACAATTATAGTTGCTCAGCAAAAAGACAGTATTGCTTCGAAAACTCCTGAAACAAAAGAAGATATTAATACTACTAAAAAAAGAAAATTCATTTATTTAATTTCTGATAGATTAAGTGATGATGATAAGTTAGATGTTTTTAAAATGACACCTAGTTCTCTAACTCCTGCTCTAATTGTGATTAGAGGTCATATAGAAGTGATTGGGAATTTAAATGAAAAGAAAGCGAAAATTAGTGTTTACAATGTTTCTACTAACGACTTAGTTGGGGTGTATAATTCCAACTCTTATACAGGGAATTACCTTTTAATATTAGCCCCAAATGTGAAATATCTTTTTAAAGTGGAAGTATCTGGATACGGTACTACACAAGAAATAGTAGAGATTCCAATGAAAATTGATTATGAAATTTGTCAGCAAGATTTAAAGATTAAATTAAACGAGAAAAGCAAACCCGTATTAATGATCAATAGCTTTTTTGCTGATGAAAACGAAAAAGTGTTTTATTTAAAATCAATTATCGATACAACAAAAATTAATAATAATATTTTAGATAGTGATGAGATTGCGAGGCAACTAGATAAAAATAAAGAGTCTTTAAATATTGACGAGCTTGTCAAAAAACAAATAGAAGAAGAGAAGAAAAAGCCTGAACAAGCCCTCACTGCTTTTAAAAATAATGACTTCGAGAAAGCGTTAGAGTTATATGGCAGTTTACTAAAAAATGATCCAGCAGAACCATTCATAAATTACTACTATGGTGTTTGCTTATTAAATCTAGATAGAAACAAAGCTAAAGCAATTAATTCGTTATTAATAGCAGCAAACTTTAAAGAAGTTCCTGTGGAAGTCTACTTTTATTTAGGGAAAGCGTATCATTTATCCTATCTGTTTCAAGACGCGATGAAGGCATTTGAACAATACAGAGGTCGCGTAAAACCTTATGATTTTGAAACACAAAACGGCCCACAGCTAATTAAAAATTGCATGAATGGCATTAATTTAATGAACGACCAAGTAAATATTGAGGTAGTAAAAAGATCGGCAATTCAATCAGATAATATTCTTGCCAATTATAATCCGGATTTAATTAACGAAAGAGTTAAAATAAAAACTGATTTCTTTAGCTCTTCTATCGATAAAAAAAAGGATAAAAATTTATTAATGTTTAATAATGGCTCTCGTGAATATTATCACGCTAGTTATGGCGAAAAAGAACAAAAGCATACAGATTTGTATAAAAATAATACCTTACCAAATGGAACATTAAGCATAAGTCAAATATTAGGGCCTGAAATTAATACTTCTTATGACGAAAATTACCCTTACCTCACAAAGGATGGAAACACATTATACTTCTCTTCAAAAGGTCATAATAGTATGGGAGGATATGATATGTTTAAATGCACACGTAAAGATAGTTTATCACCTTGGTCAAGACCTGTGAATATGGGATATCCTATCAACTCTACTTATGACGATATTTTATTTATTCCAGATGAAAGTAATCAAACTGCGTCATATTGTAGTAATAGAAAAAATAATAATTACGAATATATTCAAATAAAACTACCTCAACATCCTTTGTCAAACTCAATTATCAAAGGCAGTTTTAGCACAATAGATTCTGTTCCAAAAAGAGATGCTTACATTACTGTTTATAATTCGAACACTGGCGAAATTTCAGGTGTATATAAAACCAACCCAACAACTGGACAGTACTTAATGATATTAGTATCGGGTGTAAGATATGATTTATCAATTGAAGCCGAAGGGTATTCCGAAATAACAAGTTCATTTGAAGTGCCAGATAAAAAAGGGGAATTTGAATTAAAACAAATCATTAAACTTCAAACCTTAGGCTCTCAAAAAACAATAAAGCTCACTAATTATTTTACGGAAGCCGAAGCTGCAAAAATTTCATTTGATGTGGTTGCTGCAAAATCAACCACCAAAACAACAGAATCAGAAACAAAAAAAGTAGTTAAAATAAAAAAAACAAAGCGTAGTGCTGAGGAATCTGCAAAAGATAAAGAAGATTTGGCATTAGCAGAGAATTTATATAATCAAGAAATATATCAGGAAGCGGCATTAGTTTACCAAAATATAGAATTGTATATTGATTTGGAGCCAATCGATCAATACCGATACGGAGTAAGTTTATTTAAAACAAAAAAAGACAAAACAAATTGCATCATCGCTTTAGATGCTTGTTTAGGATTAAAGGATGTTCCTGTAGAGGTTTATTATTATTTAGCTAAAGCTAACCAACAAAGCTACAGATTTAGTACTGCTATCAATTATTATAAAAAATACATGGCTTTATGTAAGTCTGAAGACATAAAAATTTTAAAAATTGAGCAAGAAATTTTATACTGCCAAAATGGAATTAAATTAGTTAATAATCCAGTGGTACTTGAAGTGTATGGCAAAAAACATGTTGATCAAAATGCTATTCAAAACTCCCTAACACAAATCGAATCTGGAGGAAAGGTACTAGTTATTACAGATGATATGAGATCTTCCATTGATAAAAAGAAAGAGTTTAAATCTCTACTATATTTATCTCCTGATAAAAACACAGTTCTTTATTCGAGTTATGGAGAAAATGATTCAAATGGAAAAGACATTTATCAATTAAAAAAATTAGGAAATGGTAAATGGTCTCCTACTCCACTAAACATTACATCAATTAATAGCCCTTTAGACGAAGAATTTCCTTGTCTATCTAAAGATGGGAAAACGCTCTATTTCTCTTCCAAAGCCTATGAAAACATGGGTGGTTATGATATTTTTAAGAGCGAATGGAACGAAACCACTCAAAGTTGGTCGGCACCAATTAATATGGGTTGCCCAATAAACTCTCCCTTTAATGACATTTACTTTTTAGAGTAATTTTTAATCTAAAATAATTTTTGTTTCCCGATAAAATGAATTAATTTGGAGTAGTATTATATGCTCCATAGTAAACCTAAAATAAAATTAATTGGCCGAAGAGAATTTGTTAGTTTTCCTTTATTAGAAATTAATAAAGTAGAAGCTAAAATTGATACTGGCGCATACACTTGTGCTATTCATTGCAACAATATTTTTTTAAAAACAGAAGGAGATAAACAAATTCTCATGTTTCAATTATTAGATGATAGAGTTTATCGTTTTGAAGAATTTACTCGTAAGAAAATAAAAAATTCTGGTGGTGAAATGGAAGAGCGTTATATTATCAAAACTTTAATTACTATCGGTAGAAAAAAAATAAAAACAACTATTTCTTTAAGTGACAGAGAAAATATGCGCTACCCAGTGCTTATTGGAAGACGATTACTTAAGGGAAAATTCATCATAGATGTGAATTTAATTTACACGAATGGTTTACATTTAAATACCTTATTAAAATAATATTTTACTAAAAATGAAAATTGCAATCTTATCTCGCAACAAAAATTTATATTCCACTAAACGTTTAATAGAAGCTGCTGAGCTTCGTGGTCACGAAGTGTTAGTGCTTGATCACATGAAGTGCGTTTTGGTAATTGAACAAAGTCGGCCGCATATTTATTATAATGGAAAAGAAGTGACTGGTGTTAATGCAGTTATACCCCGTATTGGAGCTAGTGCTACATTTTACGGATCTGCTGTTGTTCGTCAGTTTGAAATGATGAAAATTTTCACAGCTGTTGAGTCACAAGCGTTAGTTCGTTCAAGAGATAAACTACGTAGCCTACAAATATTAGCTCGTGCTGGTATTGGAATGCCAAAATCAGCTTTTGCAAATGAACCAAAAGATATTGAATCAGTTATTGCTAGTATTGGCGGCGCACCATGTGTTGTTAAATTATTAGAAGGCACACAAGGCATTGGAGTTATCTTAGCAGAAAACGATAAAGCTGCTAAATCCGTTATTGAAGCCTTTTTAAAATTAGATGCCAATATGTTAGTGCAAGAATATATTAAAGAATCGAAAGGTGCTGATATTCGTGTATTTGTGGTTGACGGACAAATTGTAGGTGCTATGAAACGCCAGGCAAAAGAAGGAGAATTTAGAAGTAATTTACATAGGGGCGGAACAGCATCATTAATTCAATTAAGTGATGAAGAAAGAGCAACAGCAATTAAGTCTGCTAAAAAATTAGGCCTAGGTATTGCAGGTGTTGATTTATTACAAAGTAATAGAGGTCCTTTGGTCATGGAGGTAAATTCTTCGCCAGGATTAGAAGGTATTGAAGGCGCTACAGGCATTGATATTGCAAGTAAAATTATTGAATATGTAGAACGTAACGAATTTAATGCGCCTGGGCAATAATGATAGATTTTAATATCAATGATCAAATCATTAAAGCAGGCGAAAGCAAACAAATTGTTTTAAACTCTTATGAGCTGCACACAAAAACAAATATTGAAATTCCAGTTTTTGTTTTTAGAAGTAAGCATAAAGGTCCTACTCTTTTACTATCTGCAGGAATGCATGGTGAAGAAACCAATGGGATTGAAATTATAAGAAAAATTATCACTCGAGATGAAATTAAAAATTTAAATTGTGGAAATATCATCGCGATTCCCGTAATTAATAGTGTATCCTTTTTATTTGGAAGCAGAGATTTACCTGATGGCAGAGATTTAAATCGTTGTTTTCCTGGAAATAAAAATGGTTCATTTGGAAGCAGAATTGCCTATGACTTAATGAAACATATTGTTCCCTTAATTGATTTTGGGGTTGACTTTCATACAGGTGGCGCAAAAATTAGTAATAGTCCACAAATAAGATGCGTTTTTGAGTTTCCAGAAAATATTGCCTTAGCTAAAAAATTCTCTCCACCTTTAATTATTGATAGTAAATACCGCGAAGGAACGTTTAGAAAAGAAGCGGCGAAAAAAAATAAACCTATTTTAGTTTACGAAGGTGGTGAAAGTATGCGCTTTGATTACTCCGCTATTAATGAAGGTGTAAATGGTTGTTTACGTTTAATGAAAAGCTATCACATGATTGATATTGACATTCCAAAAAATCATGCTGTAAAAATCACTAAAGACACCTGGATAAGAGCAAATAGTAGTGGATTATTTCATATGAATAAACTAAATGGTTCTTATGTATCTAAGGGAGATTTGTTA
>Ga0208628_1000039_pt1 | contig 93406 bp, 68 predicted proteins | sample LakWasMet16_LOW5_2_FD_183864 | JGI IMG/M metagenome (GOLD analysis project Ga0208628, IMG submission 183864) | Freshwater sediment methanotrophic microbial communities from Lake Washington under simulated oxygen tension - Sediment Metagenome... | ecosystem: Environmental > Aquatic > Freshwater >... | reverse complement strand
TGGCCCGCGATGGTCACGTCGCCGTTGTTCATCTGCACGTCGCCGTTGATCACGCCGCTCACCTTGAAGAGGATGTAGCGGGGCCCGGTCTGCTGGACGGCGTCCTGGAAGGAGCCGGGGCCGGAGGCGTTGAGGTTGGTCACGTAGATCACCCGGCCGCCGCGGCCGCCGGTGGCGGTGGCGCCGTAGCCCTCCGCGCCAGGGAAGGCGCGCAGCCCGGTCGAGGGGGTGCTCGTCGCGGTGACCGCGGTGCCCGCGTCGGCGGTCGGGGTCGGGGTCGGGGTCGTGGTCGCGGTGCCGGAGTCGCGCACGCCGCTGTCCGTAGCGGTCGCGGTGCCGGAGTCGCGAACGCCGCTGTCCGTAGCGGTCGCGGTCACGGTGCCAGAGTCGCGAACGCCGCTGTCGGTCACACCCGCGTCTCGCGTGGTGGTGGTGGTGGTGGTCGTGGTGGTGGTGGTCGTGGCGGTGCGGGTGGCGGTGGTCGCGGTCACCGGGGTGCAGGCCACGTAACCTTCGAGGCTGTAGCAGTCGTTGTCGCTATCGCAGAAGCACTTCGCTTCGCCGGGCCAGCAGTTGCGGATCTGGCCCGAGGCGTTGCGCGGATCGCCGCGGTCGTCGAGGGTGACGGGCTCGGGGCATGCGCTGACGGTCACGGCGCTGGTGCTGGTAGAGGAGTTGAGGTCGCTGGCGTCTTCCCCCGGAGCACATCCGGAGGCGAGGGCCAGGGACACAACGCAGAACAACGAGGCGGTCAATGAGCGGTCCATGCGGCCCAACAAAGCCGGGTTGATCCGTTGTGGCAAATGAGAATTCGATTGGATCCATGCTCGCTACATCGTTGAGAACTGTGGTGAATCAAGGGTTTTATGGAGGCGAGGGTGACCCCGATCTGGAGCTTTCTGGATATGTAGGCACGGCATTCCCTGGAAAGAACCCAACCAAAACCGTCGAAACAACGGAAATACAGCGCACCATCCGCCCCCTGATGTGGGCTTCGGTGGCAGTGACGATTTTCTGTGCGGGAGGAACGCCCGGGGGGTTCGCGGCGCCGAGAACCGCTGAATACACCTCCGTGTAAAGTCACGAATCAGCACAAACTCAGGCATTTTGACGAGAAGCGCCTGCCCGGCGTCACCCTCGAGGGCCTCAAGCCCCCCGGCGATGGGAGCGCCTCCCTCCCCTGCCGGAGGGGTCCGCGGGGTGCGTCGGAGGTGCGTCGCCGGGGTGGCACCCGAGGGTCCCCGGTGCGCCGACGACGATATCGGCAATGAAAATCCCCAGACGCGCGATGTCCCTTATCCGCGGGGCGGCAGAGTCGGATACCTCGACCGCGCTCCGCCGGTGACGCGCGCCCCCGGGTGGCTGTAGAGTCCGCGCCGCCGATGTCGACGCTGCTCAACGATGAAGCGATGGCCCGCGCTCGCGCGGCGATGCGCTCGGCCCAGCCGCAGAACGCGGTGCAGATCCTGATCGGCGCCGCGGCGCAGACGCACCTCCAGGCGCGCGACTACGACGAGCTCGTCCGGCTGCTGGCCGACGCGCTCCAGCAGATCGGGCTGCTGCGCGCCGCGGCCTCGGTGTGGCTCTACCTGAAGGACGGGCGGCGCATGGCCCAGGTCAGCGCCAACGAGCCGCGAGACCTCGCCCGCGCCGCGATCCTCGACGGCAACTACGGGGCGGCGGCGCAGCACTACCGGGCCGCGCGCTGGCCCGCCCACGCGGCCATCGCCTCGGAGAAGGCCCGGCTCTTCCCGCAGGCCCGGCTGCTCTGGGAGGAGGTGCAGGCCGACCCGAGGCTGCGCGAGGACCCGTACAACGCGGCGCTGGTGAGCTTCAACCTCGGGAGGGTGCTCACCGAGCTGCGCGACGCGCCGGGCGCCCAGCGGGGCCGGGTGCGCGCCATGCGGCTGCTGGAGGAGGCCGCCGACCTCTTCGAGGCGAGGGGGCTGCGGGAGCGGGCCTTCGACTGCTTCCAGGTGCTGCTCACCCTCGGCGCGGAGACCGGCAGCTTCGAGAACCTCGCGGAGGGCTACCTCAACTGCATCCGCATCCTGCGCGAGGACCACCTCAAGTATTACGCCCTCCAGTATTACGAGGACTTCATCGTTCGGGCCGAGCGGGCGCACGAGCACCACGCCGTGGCCACCATCGTGCACGAGGCGGCGGACTACGCGCGGGCCCTGGGGCTGCCCTTCCACCCCGCGCTGCGCATGCGCGAGGCGGAGGCGTGGCGCAACGCGGCGGAGCAGATCCTCCGGGGCGGCGGCTCGGTGGAGCTGGCGGAGAACGCGCTGCTGGCCTCCGTGGGGGCCTTCTCGGGGGTGGGGATGCACGGCCGCGCGGTGGCGGTCTTCGGGGTGCTCGCGCAGATGCCCGGCATCGAGGAGGAGCGGGCGAAGCGCTACGCCCGGCTGCGCTCCCGCTACGGCGACGCGAGGGACGAGGTGGTGCGCATGTCCGCGGTGCCGGAGTACCTCAAGCTCCCGGTGGCCTACCCCGACATCTGGAACGTCGACGTCGTCGAGTGGGAGGAGGACGGCGACGCGGTCGAGGCCTGCGGGGAGATCCTGCTCGACGGCACGCTGCCGGACTTCGTTCGTCGCAAGGCGCTGCTGGCGAGGCTGGTGCCGCTGACGGCGCGAGAGCCGGGGCACCCCAACACGCAGGCCCAGCTCGCCGAGGCCCTGGGGCAGGTGCAGCTCTACTCCGTGCTCTCTCCCCTGGAGCACCTCTTCGACCGGGGCCGCGGCGACGTGCGCGTGGCGGCGCTGCGGGCGGCCCGATCGCTCTTCTTCAAGCGCACCTTCATGCTGCTGATGAAGGGCGTCGCGGAGCCCGACCACGCGGTGCGCGCGGCGGCGGTCGAGGCCATCCAGCTCCTGCACTTCCCCCACGCCTTCGACCCCCTCTCGCGGCTGCACCGAGACCAGTCCGACCCCGCGGTGCGTGGCGCGGCGCTCAACTCCATCGGGCGCATCCCCTCGCTCGAAGCCGTCGAGTACCTCCTGGGCACGCTCCGCCACGGGAGCCCCGAGGAGCGCCAGCTCGCCGCCGACCTGCTGGTGCGCCACGACGCCGCGGAGGCCACCGGGGCCATCCAGGCCGCGCTCGCCCAGGAGAACGGCGAGATGCAGCAGCTCCTCATCACGGTGCTGCGCCGCCGCAACCGTTGACCGCATCCGTCACCACCACATCCCCCATCTCAGAGCAGCCAGGCGAAAGAGGTTTCATGGAGTTTCCCAAGCGGGGTCTGTCGAAGGACGAAGTGCTCACCTCCCTGAAGGGCCGCCAGGGCTCGGACGCCGACTGGCGCCACGGGCGCACCTTCTCGCTCGTCTACTACGCGGGCCCCGAGGCCCTCGACGTGCTCTACGAGGCGTCGCGCGCGTACTTCTCGGAGAACGCCCTCAACCCCATGGCCTTCCCGGGGCTGCGGCAGTGCGAGACCGACGTGGTGGCCATGACCGCGGCGATGCTCCACCACCCCGACGCCGCCGGCACCATGACCACCGGCGGCACCGAGAGCATCCTCATGGCGGTGAAGACCGCCCGGCAGTGGGCGCGGGCCAACAAGCCCGAGATCACCCAGCCCGAGATGCTGGTCCCCATCACGGTGCACCCGGCCTTCGAGAAGGCCGCGGCCTACTTCGACGTGAAGGCCGTGCACGTCCCCGTCGGCGACGACTTCCGGGCCGACATGGCCGCCGCGCGATCGCTCATCAACGACAACACCATCCTCGTGGTGGGATCGGCCCCGCAGTACCCGCACGGCGTCGTCGACCCCATCACCGAGCTCGCGGCGATGGCCCGTGAGCGAGGCATCCTCTGCCACGTCGACGCCTGCCTCGGGGGCTTCCTGCTGCCCTGGGTGGAGAAGCTTGGCTACCCCGTTCCGCCCTTTGATTTCAGGGTCGAGGGCGTGACCTCGATGAGCGCCGACGTGCACAAGTACGGCTACGCGGCCAAGGGGGCGTCGGTGGTGCTCTACCGCGACCGCGACCTGAGAAAGCACCAGTTCGTGGCCTACGCCGACTGGCCCGGCGGGCTCTACGGCTCACCCTCCATGTGCGGCACGCGCGCCGGAGGCCCCATCGCCGCCGCCTGGGCGATCATGAACCACCTGGGCGAGGAGGGTTACCTCCGCATCACCCGGGAGACCATGACCGCCGCGCGAGGGCTCATCGAGGGCATCAAGGCCATCCCCGGGCTCTACGTCTTCGGCGAGCCGGTGGGGAGCGTCTTCGGCTTCGGCTCCCACGACATCGACATCTACGCGCTCTCCGAGGCGATGGACGCCAAGGGCTGGCACCTCGACCGGCTCCAGCGGCCGCCGGGGCTGCACATGATGATCACCCCCGCGCACGCGCCGCTGGTGGAGAAGATCCTCGCCGACCTGCGTGAGGCCACCGAACAGATCCGTCGCGATGGCACCACCGCCGAGGGCGCGGCGGCCATGTACGGCGCGCTCGGCACCATGGACGACCGCGGCACGGTCAATGACTTCATCCTGAACTTCCTCGACAACATCGACGCCCGCTGACAGACCTCCCGGCCCTGTGCTCCCCCTCGCCACGCTGGTGCTGCTGGCCATCGCGCTGGAGTCCATCGTGGGCTTCGGGGCGACGGTGCTCGTCGTCGCGCTGGGCACCTGGATCCTCCCGGTGCAGCTCCTGCTGCCGGTGTACGTCCCGGTGAACATGGTGCTCTCGGCCTCCATCGCGTGGCGCGACCGCGGCTCCATCGACGTGGAGCTGCTGAAGAAGCGGGTGCTCCCGCTGGCCGCCGCGGGGCTGGCGGTGGGCTTCGCGCTCTACCGATATGCCGCGCGCCCTGAGCTGCTCCACGCCTTCGGGGTGATGGTGGTGCTCATCGGGCTCAACGAGCTGCGCAAGGTGCTCTGGCCCCCGGCGACCCCGTCGGTGAGCCGCACCCGGAGCAACGCGCTGCTGGTGGGCGGGGGCGTGGTGCACGGGGTGTTCGGCACTGGGGGCGTGCTCATCGTGGCGGCGCTCGCGGGCGAGCGGATGGAGAAGACCCGGATGCGCGCCACGCTGGCGACGCTCTGGCTGCTGATGAACCTGGCGATGGTGGCCAACTTCATCGGGCACGGCGCGCTGGGGGTGAGCTCGCTGGGGCGCTCGGCGCTGCTGCTCCCCGCGGTGGCGGCGGGGGGATGGATCGGCGATCAGGTGCACCGTCGGGTGACCGAGCGGCCCTTTCGCATCGCGATGGCCCTGGTGATGATGGCCGCGGGCGCCGCGCAGGTGCTTCGGTAGGGCGCAGCCGCTGAACCGCCGACCGCTCCCGCGCAACGGGTCCACGACGCCCGCGATCGGTCGTCGTGAGAGGAAGAGGAGAGCCGCGATCATGGCGAAGTCCTGGAGCTTCATCGTCGGACTGGGGGTCGCCGTCTCGCTGAGCCCCGCGCTCGCGCTGGCCTTCGGCGTCGACCCGCGGGTCGAGCGCACCGTCGCCGACGGGTACGTCGCGGGCTCGCAGCAGCCCGTCGCCTGCAACGCCGCGGGGTGCCTCGCGGTGTGGTCGGTCTTCTCTGCCGACCACTCGCGCACCGTCGCCATCCGCGCGGCGAGGATCGGTCCGACCGGCGCTCCCCTCGAGCCCTCGACGGTGACCCTCTCCGAGGGGAGCACCAGCCGCTACTCGCCCTCGGTCGCGACCGACGGAACCAGCTTCTTCGTGGTCTGGGTGCTCGAGGGCACCGGCGTGGTGGGCGCGCGGGTCTCCGGCAGCGGGGCGGTGCTCGACGCGGGCGGCGTGGTGCTCGCGCCCCCGGCGACCGGCTCGCAGCAGAACCCGACGGTCGCCTGGAACGGCCACGACTACCTCGCGGCCTGGCAGGAGGCTCCCGCCGGCGTGTCCGCCATCCGAGGGACGCGCGTCTCCGCGGGGGGCGTCGTGCGCGACCCGGCGGGCCTCGCGATCGGCCCGCTCTCGGCGTCCACCCGGCGCATGCCGACGATCGTCGGCGTGGGCGACGGCTTCGTGGTCGCGTGGGAGGACGCCCGGGTCATGCCCTACGGAGACCTCTACCTCGCGCGCGTCGCGGCGGACGGCACCGTGCGCGACCCGGCGGGCCTGCACCCCTTCACGACCTTCCACACCCGGACCGCGCCCAAGCTCTCGTCCGACGGGTCGCGCGCCCTGCTCGTCTGGCAGGACGGAGACGGCGGCCTCAACGGCGTGCACTCCGCGCTGCTCGGCGCGGACGGCCTCGCGGGCGCGGTGAGCGTCCTCGGCACGCCCCCCGGTCGACCCTCCGCCGCCTTCGACGGCAGCCACCACCTCGTGGCGTGGGCGCAGACGTCGGTCGTCCACCACGCGCTGCTCTCGCCCGCGGGCGTGCCCGTCGCGCCGGGCGATCGCACGCTGGGCACCGGGGCCTTCGGGCCTCCCTTCCTGGCCTCGGGAGGCGCGGGCTTCCAGGGCGTCGTGCAGGGCGGGGGGATACCCGGGGTGCTCGGGTTTCGCGTCTCCGCAGACGGCGCGACCAGCACCGCGCCGTCGCCGATCTCGTTCCAGAGCAACGCCCAGACCGACCCCCGCGTGGCGTCCGACGGGACGGACTTCCTCGTCACCTGGAGCGACCGCCGCAACGTGCTCGCGGCACGGGTGAGCGCCTCGGGCGCCGTGCGCGACGCGCCGCCCCTGACGCTGGCGAGCTCCGCGCTCCAGGGCCGCGTGGCGCACGACGGGACGGCCTGGCTCGTGACGTGGGTGCGCACCGATACGGGCGGCGTCGGCGCGGCGCGCGTGCCGTCCTCGGGCGCAGCCGCGACGCTCGCCGCAGCGGGAACCTTCGTCCCCGCCGACACGCTCGGCCCCGGCCGCGGCTACGCGATGATCGGCGGCGTCGAGGTCATGCTGGGCGCCCGGCGCAGCGCGCGCCTCCAGCGCCTTCCGGTGCCCTCGCTGACGCCCGCCGCGGCGGCCGTGGTGGACGGCCGCGGGGCCACGCTCACCAGCCCTCCCGCCGTCGGCTTCGACGGGACCAACCACCTCGCCGCGTGGCAGGCGGGAGGCGTCGCGCCGCCGTACTGCGCGACCGTCGACGCGATCCGCGTGACGCCCGACGGCGAGCGCCTCGACCCGGGTCCGCTGCACCTCAGCCCCTGCTATCCCTCCGACGGGTTCATCGTCCCCTCCGTCGCCTTCGACGGCAGCCGCTACCTCGTGGTGTGGAGCGCGCGGGGCGCGAGCGGCGCGGACGTCTTCGGCGCGCGGGTGAGCCGCGGAGGCGAGCTGCTCGACGCGAGCCCGCTGGTGCTCTCCTCGGCGGCGGGCGACCAGCGCAACCCCGCGGTGGTCTTCGACGGCGCCCGCTTCGCCGTGGTCTGGGAGGACGGCCGCGCGGGCAACCGCGACCTCTACGGCACCCGCGTACTGACCGACGGGAGCGTCCTCGACCCGTCGGGCGCGCCCGTCGCCGCCACGCCGACGGACGAGTCGTCCCCTCAGCTCGCGGTCAACGCCGCAGGGCGGGTGCTGGTGACCTATGTCCACGCCGATCCCTCGCTCGGGGTCGACCGCGTGGAGGCGACCTTCGCAGCCTTCGAGGGCGTCGCCGACGCGGGGGTCCCCGACGCGGGCTCCCTCCCCGACGCGGGCTCTCTCCCCGACGCGGGCTCCCTCCCCGACGCGGGCTCCCTCCCCGACGCGGCGGTTGTGGACGTCGGATTCGACGCGGGCCCGGCCGACGGCGGGTTCTTCGCCGACGCCCCTGCCGTGGACGTCGGCCGGTTGGATGCGGGCGCCCCCGCGGAGTCGTCCGGCGGTCTCTGCGCCGTTCGACCGGGCTCCGTCGGCGCGGGCGGCCACGGCGCCCTCGGCCTCGCGGCGCTGGCTGCGATCCTCGGCCGTCGCCGCCGGAAGGGCCGCGCTGCAGCGTCGCCCCGGCGACGATGACCGCGGACGCGGCGCTGGCGCTGCGGTAGGGAGATCGTATGTCGATGGAACCACTGGCCATCCTCGGATGTGGCTTTACCGGGACGGCGGCTGCGGTGAGGGCCCTCGCGGCCGGGCGCTCGGTGAGGGCGACGGTGCGCACCGAGGAGGCGGCGAGAACGCTGCGGCTGATCGGCGCGGCCGTGACCGTGGCGCAGTCGTTGACCCAGGAGATCGTCGCGCCGCTGGTGGAGGGCGCCGACGTGCTGGTGACCTTCCCCCCCGATGGCGTCACCGACGAGGCCATCGCGGGGACGCTGGGGCGGGCTCGCTCGGCGGTCTATGTGTCGAGCACCGGGGTCTACGGCGAGCGCATCGGGATCATCGACGAGGAGACCCCCACCGACGCGAGAGACCCGAAGGCGGGGCTGAGGCTGGCGGCCGAGACGGCGTGGCGCGAGGCCGGGGCCACGGCGCTGAGGGCGGCGGGAATCTACGGCCCCGGGAGGGGATTGCACCGGAGGCTGGTGGAGGGGAGCTACCGGGTTCCTGGCGACGGGGGGCAGGTGGTGTCGCGGGTGCACGTCGAGGACCTCGCGGCGATGGCCCTCGGCTGCCTCGAGGCGGGGCTGCGCGGAGGCTTCTTCGTGGCGGCGGACGACGCGCCGGTGCCGCAGGCGGAGGTGGTTCGCTGGCTCTGCGCGGGCCTCGGGGTGCCCCCTCCCCCGTCGGTGGCGTTGACCGAGGCGCCGGCGACGCTGCGGCACGACCGCACGGTGATCAACGCGAGGGTGAAGCGGGCGCTGGGGCTCACGCTGCGCTACCCGAGCTGGAGGGAGGGCTTCGCCCAGTGCCTCCGGGCGGAGGGCGTCCCCTTCCGGCCCTGAACCTTCGGGTGTTGAGGGGGGACAGTAACTTGCGGGGAGAGCGCGGGTTTGCTACCGCCGGGACTCAGTCCGAGCGGCGGCGGAATTGACGATGATCGTCGGGCGCCTTGTGACTCGGATGCGGGTGTCATGGCGAAGCAGATCCATTGTCTGGTGCGAGGTCGGGTGCAGGGCGTGTTCTTCCGCACGGCGACGCAGCGGGAGGCGAAGCGCCTGGGGCTTACGGGTTGGGTGAAGAACCTCCCCGATGGAACGGTGGAGGTCGTCGCCGAAGGGGAAGACGACTCGCTGAAGGAGTTCGTGGGATGGATGCAGCGGGGTCCGACGGCGGCGAGGGTCGAGCGGGTGGACTCCCGCTGGCGAGGCTACACGGGCGAATGGGGCGATTTCCGCATCGTCGACTGACAGCGGCCGCGCTGGCGCTCAGCCTCCTCTCGGCGGGCGCCGCGGCCCGGGCCCAGCCCTCCCCCCCTCCGCCCGTCGCAGCGGCGGCGGCCACCGACGAGTCCGTGGGTCGCTCCGCGGCGGAGCTCGACGCGATGCTGGGTCGGCTCACCGACGGCAGCGCCCGCGAGCGCCGCGCCGCCGCCGACGAGATCATCCGAACGCTGGAGCGGGAGGACATCCCGGTCATCCGTCAGCGCCTCCTGGCGCCGTGGCGGGCTGACATCGACCCGCTGCGCTTCAAGATCGTGCGGCTCATCCGGGCGGCCACCGACAATCGCCCCAACGCCGAGTACGACCTGCTGACGCTGATGCTCTCGGCCCCTCGCGCGGCCGACCTCGACGGCGCCATCGAGCGGGTGGTGCTGGCGCGGGCGCTCGGGGGCATGGCCTCGGCCGACGCGGGCCGGGCGCTGGTGGCGCTCTCCTCCTCCTACGGGGCGCTGCTCCGCCAGGAGGTGGGGCGCATCGTCCGGGGGCAGCTCAGGGACTACGTGCTCCCGGCGCTCATCGAGCTGCGCAACCCCTCGGAGATGATGCGGGTGTTCATGCGGCAGACGCGCGAGGCGCTGCGCAAGGTGACGCCCGGCGAGGCGGTGCAGCAGCACGACAACGCGCTGCTGGCGGAGATCCTCCGGGCCTACGGGTCGATCCGCCAGCCGGACGCGATGCAGGTGGTGGTGAGCTTCGTCAACAGCGACCGGGCGCAGGTGCGCGAGGCGGCGCGCTGGGCGGTGACGCAGTACGGCCGGGAGTCCATCAACGCGCTCCGGGCGGCCTACGAGATGTACGAGGGCCACGACGCCAACGCCCAGTGGGGGTGGGAGCGCACCGCCCAGGAGCTGTACCTCGCCAACGACCGGCGGCGCATGGCGGAGGTCACGCAGCGCCTCGACGCGGGCCTCGCCGCGGGCCGATCGGGTGACGGCAACGCGATGCTGGCGCACTTCCGCTGGGTGCTGGCGAGGCACCCTGACATGCAGCGCCGCGCGGAGATGGTCGAGCCGCTGATGCGCCACGCGAGGGAGCTGGAGTCCGAGGACGCCTCGCGCGCCCAGGCCGTGTGGCGGCTGGCCCTGTGGGTCGAGCCCGAGGGGGCGCACGCGAGGGAGATCCGCGCGGCGGTGCTCTTCCTCGAGGCCGAGCAGTCGATGGCGCGAGGCGTCGCCGACCCGGAGCTCTACGACGCCGTGCTGAGGGTCGACCCCGGGCACTCGAGGGCGAGGGCGCAGCGCTCCGTGGTGGCCCAGGACGAGGTGCTGAGGGCCCGGCGCCACCGCCGCACGCTGGGCGCCGTCGGGCTGCTGGGCGTGGCGCTCGGGACGCTGTGGCTGCTGGTGAGGCGGCCTCCCCGGCGGGCGTCGAAGCCGGCGAAGGCGGAGGCGTGAGTCCGGCCTCGATGTGGCGCTGCGGCGTGACGGTGCTGATGGCGAGGGCGCTGCTCGCCTGCTCCACCGATCCGACGGTGGAGGACGGGCTTCGCGCGGCCGAGGCCGTGGCGATGGCCTCGGAGGTCGTAGGGCTGGCGCAGGCCTTCGCGGCGCCCACCGCCGGGCTCACCAGCGACGTGATGGCCGCCGAGCGCTCGGCCGCGGTGGCGCAGGCGGCCTTCACCCCCACCGGGTGCACCCGCATCCAGCTGAGGGACAACGCGGTGCGCGTCACCTTCGTCGGCGAGTGCAACGGACCCTATGGGATGAGGGTGCTCGACGGCGCCCTCGTCGCCACCGTGGCGAGGCGCGGCGAGCAGCTCGAGGTGGCGCTCTCGGGAGAGCTTCGTACCCGCCACTCCACGCTTCGCCCGGCGCTCAACGTGACCGTGTCGTCGCTGGCCGGAACGCTCCAGGCGGAGTACGTCGGCAACTTCACCGGCGTCGGCGCGCGGGGCAGCGCGGTGAGCTTCGACGGCCGCGGGGTCGGCAGCCTCGACGCGAGCTGCGTGCAGCTCAACGGCTCCGCGTCCGTGACCGCCGGGAGCGAAGCCTGGACGGTGCTCATCGCCAGCTACAACCGCTGCGCCGGAGGGTGTCCGATGAGCGGAGGGAATCTCATTCTCAACCGCGCGTCAGGCAGCCAGACGCGCATCGAACTCTCGGGCGGACAGGGGGTCTCGGTCACCAACGCGAACGGTCGCGCGGAGGCCGCCAGCGTGCCCTGCGGCGGCTGACGCGGCGCGGCGCGGCGTTCGTTACCAAAGCCTCGACGACCTGTGATACCCCGTGGCGCCATGAGCTCGGATCTCTCGTCGCTTCGTGCCGAAATCATCCACTCTCTGGAGCACACGCTCGATGCGGTGCTGCCCTGGTTCGTGTCGCAGATGCCCGCGGCGTACTTCGCGGACACCCCCGACCAGGAGCGGCTCTCGCACCTTCGAGCGCTGCTCGCGGCGCGCGCCTCGGCGATGCCGCCGCGCATCACGCTGCACTCCGAAGACCGCGCCCGCTGGACCTTCCTGATGGACGGCGATCGCCCGGGGATGCTCAAGGAGATCCTCGACCAGCTCCCCGCCGAGGCGCCGCTGCGCCAGGTGAAGGTGCACACCAGCGCCGACGGCCAGCTCGCCATCGACACCATCGTCCTCGGCGACGTGCCCCGCTACGACCCCGCCGACCCGGCGCAGCAGGCGAGGCTCGACGCGATCCTCGGGCTCGTCGAGAAGGTGCGCGGCGACGTGGCGCGGGTGCGCTCGTTTCTGCTGAGCTCCTCGGCGGACTTCGTGCGCTCGGCCACCGCCCTCCGCGCGGTGCGCTGCGCCGACCGCTACGAGGCCGTGCGCGGCACCGAGGACACGCTGGTGCAGCTCGAGCCCGAGGCCGACCCGACGCTCTCTCGCATCGTGATCACCGTCGGCAACGCCACCCCCCGGCGGATGTTCGAGCGCTGCGCCGACCTCATCGGCAGCCACGGGGTGAACATCCACCGCGCCTTCGTCGACGTGGTCGAAGACCCCGGCCACGGCTACGTCACCCTCTTCAGCTACCTGGTGCGCGGCCCCGACGGGCGCGCCCTCGACGCCGACGGCGCGGTCTGGCGCGCGCTCGCCCCCTCGCTCGCCCGCGGCAAGTGGATCACCGACGCGGCCCTCTCGCTCAGCCACAACAACCCCGCCCTCGGCCTCGAGCGCGCGGAGGTCGTCGTCGCCCTGTCGAGCCTCGCGCACCAGCGGCTCACCCGCGACAACCCCGTCTCCTTCGCGCGCGACCGGGTGCTGGCGCTCGCGGTCCGTCACCTCGCGCTGAGCGCCGCCATCGCCGACCTGCTGCACGACCGGTTCAACCCGGTGAGCGCGATGTCCGACGAGACCTACGCGCTGCGCTCGGCGGCGCTGCGAGACCAGATCGAGCACGACGTCGACGGCGACGACGCCCGCCGGGTGCTGAAGACCCTGCTCGACGCGGTCGGCGCCACGCTGCGCACCAACCTCCACCTGGAGAAGCGCTACGGCTTCGCGCTGCGCCTCGAAGGGGGCTTCATCCCTCGCGGCGAGGAGAAGCCCTTCGGCGTGTACTTCGTGCACGGCCAGGGGTGGGACGGCTTCCACCTGCGCTTCCGCGACATCGCCCGAGGCGGGGTGCGCGTCGTGCGGCCGCGCGGCCCCGACCAGCTCACCGCCGAGACGGACCGTCTTTACGATGAGGTGTATGGCCTCGCGCAGGCCCAGCAGCTCAAGAACAAGGACATCCCCGAGGGCGGCGGCAAGGCCGTGATCGTGGCGTCGCAGGACGTTCCCCTGACGAGGGCCATCAAGGGCTTCATCGACGGGCTGCTCGACCTGATGGTCCCCGACGAGCAGCACCCGCTGGTCGACCGGCTCGGCCGCCAGGAGACGCTCTACCTCGGCCCGGACGAGAACATCGCCCCGGAGCACATCGAGTGGATCGTCGACCGCGCCCGCCGCCGCGGGCACAAGCTGGCCGCGGCGTTCATGAGCTCCAAGCCCGGCGCTGGGATCAACCACAAGGAGTACGGCGTCACCTCGGAGGGCGTCGCGGTCTTCCTCGAGGTGGCCCTGAAGGCCGTGGGCATCAACCCCCGCACCCAGGACTTCACCCTCAAGCTCACCGGCGGCCCGGACGGCGACGTCGCGGGCAACATGCTGAAGATCCTTCACCGCGAGTACGGCGAGCGGGCGAAGGTGGTGGGCATCTCCGACGCCTCCGGGGCGCTCGAAGACCCCAACGGGCTCGACCACTCCGAGCTGCTGCGCCTGGTGCACGCGTCCGAGCCGGTGGGGGCCTTCGATCCGTCGAAGCTGTCGCCGAGGGGGAAGCTCACCCGGGTCGACGCGCCGGAGGGGGTGCGGATGCGCAACTCGCTCCACAACCGGGTGGTGGCGGATGCCTTCGTCCCCGCTGGGGGAAGGCCCCAGACGCTCAACGGCCACAACTGGCAGGAGCACCTGCTGCCCGACGGCACCCCGTCGAGCCGGGTGATCGTGGAGGGGGCCAACCTCTTCCTGACGCCGGACGCCCGCAAGGCGCTCGGCGAGCGCGGGGTGCTGGTGCTCAAGGACAGCAGCGCCAACAAGTGCGGGGTGATCTGCTCCAGCTTCGAGATCACCGCGGCGCACCTGCTGTCGGAGGAGGAGTTCCTCGCGCACAAGAAGACCTTCGTGGCCCAGGTGATCGAGCGGCTCCGTGAGCTCGCCCGCCGCGAGGCCGAGCTGCTCTTCCGCGAGCGCGGCCACCACCCCGGGGTGCTGATGCCCGAGCTGTCGGTGCGGCTCTCCAAGGAGATGAACCGCGCCGCCGACGCGATCGCGCTCTACCTGGAGACCGTCGGCCCCGAGGAGCACGCGCTGGGCGAGGGCCTCGTTCGGGAGCACCTCCCGACGATCCTCCGCACGCTGGCCGAGAGCCGGCTGGAGGAGCGGATGCCGGTGGCCTACTGGCGCTCGATCGTGGCCAAGTCCCTGGCGGCGCACATCGTGTACCGGGAGGGCCTCGACTGGCTCAACCCGCTCCCCGACGCCGCGATCGGCTCGATGGCGTTCCAGTGGCTGCGGGCGGAGAACGCGGCGAGGGCGCTGGCGACGGCGATCCGCGGCGGCGAGTACTTCGACCGTGACGCGGTGGCCACGGTGGTCGAGCGCGCGGGCGCCCGGCTGACGCTGGAGGGGTGAGCGCCCTCCACACCGCCTACGGCGTCTCGCGCCACGTCTGGAGCCCGGACGACTCCTGGCTCGCGGTGGTGCGAGAGCGCGACGAGCAGGTGGTGTGCTTCGAGGCCGAGAGCGGGCGCGAGCTCTTCGCGTGGGACCCGCCCCGCTTCTGGCGCGGGGTCTTCATCGCCGCGGTGTCCCCGGAGGCGCTGCTGGTGGTGACCCGCGCCCGCGATGACGTGAGGGTGTTCGTGCTGGCGGTGCCCGACGGCGGCGTGCTGGCCGAGGCGCGCCTCGACGTGGCGCACGGGGACATCACCGTGGAGGTCTCGGCCGACGGCGCGACCGCGGTGCTGCTGTCGGGCTTGACCCACGACGTGAAGGGCCGCGGGTACGAGCTCACCTGGCTGGACACCCGCTCGCTCACGGCGGTGGGCCGCGAGCGGATCAACCCCTCGCAGGGCGATCGCCCCAGGCGGATGGTGATGCACCCGGACGGGCTCTGGGCGACCTGGGTGACGCCGCAGCAGTCGACGCGCTTCGACGAGCCGAGGCAGGTGGAGCGCTTCGACCGGGCGGGCGCGGCGCTGTCGGGGCCGGTGTTTCGGGGGAGCGGCGACCTGCGGGCGCTGCGATGGGTCGACGCCGACCGGCTGCTGGTGGCGATCGATCCGGCGGTGGTCGCGGGGCCCGACGCGGGCTGGACGAGGCTGCTGCTCACCGACCCGGAGCGGGGTCGGGTGCTCTTCGACGGGGAGCAGCAGGCGAGGCGGGTGGGCCTGGCGCTGGTGTACTCGGAGCTCGACGTGCACCCCGAGGACGGCCGCCTGCTCATCGCGTGGACCGACCGGCTGACGGACCGCGGAGAGGCCTCCCCCGGGACGGCGACGGTGATCGATCGAGGCGGCGAGGTGCTGGCGAGCTGGCGTACGCCGACGGCGCACTACGGGGCCTACGGCGCGGTGTGGGCGGGCGAAGGCGACGCGGTGATCGAGCTGGTGGCGGCCTCGGACGAGGCGCTGTCGCTGCTGCGGCGCGAGGCCTTCGTCGAGGAGCCGAGGGTGCTGCGCACCGATCGGCTGAAGCGCCCGGTGGGAGCGAGCGGGTGGGGCGCGTCGGGCCGGGGGATGACGGCGTCGCTCACGCGCAGCCCGATGGGGCAGTGGCTTGCGACGGTGTGGTCGATCGGGCGCTACGCGTCGGACGAGCAGCTCTCGTGGGTGGCGGCGCCGGCGTGAGCACTCACCGATCCGCCGCCGCCGCCCCGATGGCGTTGCGCACGAAGAGGTCTTCCAGGGTCTCGCGCCTGGGCGTCACCGAGTGCACCCGTGCCTTGTGGGCCACGGCCAGCGCCAGCACATCGCCCACGCGGTCTTCGCCCTCCACGCTCAGCAGCACCTTGTCGTGCAGCTTGCCCTGCTTCACTCCCGACAGCTCGCCCAGCGCCGACACCAGCGCCTCGTCGACCCGGGACAGCTCCACCTCCACCGCGCGAATCTCCCGGCGCAGGAGCTGATCGAGCGAGCCGTAGGCCGTGAGCTCTCCCCGGTTCACGATCGCCACCCGGTCGCAGAGCATCTCGACATCCGACAGGATGTGCGAAGAGAACATCACAGTCCTCCCCTGGGTGCGCTCTTCCAGGATCAGGTCGCGCACCTCCTTGCGGCCGATGGGGTCGAGGCCCGTCATGGGCTCGTCGAGGATCAGCAACTCGGGGTCGCCCATCAGCGCTTGCGCCAGCCCGGCGCGCTGGAGCATGCCCTTGGAGAAGCGACGCAGCGGGCGGTCCATCACCGAGCCGAGGCCCACCCGGCGGAGGATCTCCTTGGTCTGGATGTCCCGCTCGTGGCCGGGCATTCCCACCAGGCGACCGCAGAGGTCCATGATCTCGCGAGGGGTGAGGTATTGATAGAGGTAGGGGTTCTCGGGAAGGAAGCCCACGCGACGCCTCGCCGCGGGGTCGGTCACCGGCAGTCCGAAGAGGCGCACCTCGCCGCGCGTGGGGAAGATCAATCCCAACAGCGTCTTGATGGTGGTCGTCTTCCCCGCCCCGTTGGGCCCAAGAAACCCGAAGATCTCTCCCTTCTTCACTTCGAAGGAGATCCCCCGCACGGCCTCCACCATCCTGTGGATCTTCTCTCCCCAGGCGACCTTCCCTGCCTGTCGCTCAAGCCACGTCGGGGGCTGCCCCGGGAGCCTCGGCGCCGTGCGGATGAAGCCCGTCGAGAACACCTTGATGAGGTTCTTCACCTCCACCACCGCGGGCGCCGGGGTCGCGGTCACAGCCGCACCGTACGGTCGCCGATCGCCCAGCCCGCGTGTCGCTTGAGCTGCTCGATCACCACCCCGGCGTCCTCCTCGGACATCCCCGGGTGCAGCGGGACCGCCACCCCTCCGTCGACCACCGCGTCCGCCACCGGGAAGCGCCTCACGTTGTTGACCCCCAGCGCCGCGAACTGCGGCAGCCGGTGCAGCGCATACGAGAGGATGCCCGCCTCGACGCCGGACTCCCGCAGCGCCGCCACCAGCGCGTCTCGCGCCGCCCGACGGTCGCCCGCGTAGGGACCCTTGGCGGGCGTCGGGAGCACGAAGCCCAGGGTCTGGTGGTTGACCGTCGATCCCTCTGGAGCGCCCTGCCAGGCGAGCGCCACGGCGTCACGGATGGCGCCCGCCAGCGACCTCCGGCGGGACAGCATCTCGTCGAGCTTCGCCATCTGGAGCACCCCCAGCGCGGCGTGCAGCTCGCTCAGCCGCGCGTTGGGCCCGGCGCCCACGAAGACCCCGACAGCGCGCTGCCCGTGGTTGCGAAGCGCCGCGATGCGGTCGGCGCGCGAGGCGTCGTGGGTGAGCACCATGCCGCCCTCCCCCGTGGTCACCACCTTGCGGGGATGGAAGGAGTACGTCCCCACGTCGCCGAGCACCCCGCAGGGGACGCCGTGGAGGGTCGACCCGATGGCGCACGCGGCGTCCTCGATGAGGTCGATGTCCGAGGCGAGGGCGCGCAGCGCTGGGACCTCCGCGGGGACGCCGAACTGGTCCACCGCGATGATCGCGCGGGTGCGAGGCGTGAGGGCGCGGGCGACCTCCGCGGGGGAGAGGTTCCAGGTGGAGGGGTCGACGTCGACGAGCACCGCGTCGGCGTTGCGGAGCAGCACGGCGTTGCCCGGCGAGGGCCAGGTCACCGAAGGGACGATCACCTCGTCGCCCGCGCCCACTCCCCTCGGCGTGGTGGCGAGGCACAGCTCCAGGGCGGTGGTGCCGCTGGAGACGGCGAGCGCGCGCAGCGGGGCTTCGGAGGGCGCGCCGAGCCCGAGGAGGTAGTCGCGCACGGCGGTCTCGAAGGCGGCCACGCGGGCGCCCTGGATGAGCATCCCCGAGGCGAGCACCTCGGCCAGCGCAGCGGGCTCGGCGTCGGAAAAGTACGGTCTCGTCAGTCGGATCACGATGGTTGGCGCGCAGTGTAACCGAAGCCGCGCCACGGCGAAGAAGCTGCGCCGCCGCGCCGTGATAGGGTGCCCCCCGCCGTGCGTCGCCCCGTGGTCGTGTTCGCGAGCGTGCTCCTCCTCGCCCCCACCGTCGCCGCGTACCCCCAGTGGAACCTCGGGCTCTCCCTCGGCGCGGGCGCCCACCTCGCACCGCCGGTCGATCGCGAGGTGCTGATCACCGCCGCCGTGCGCACCGACGCCACCTTCGGCGCGCGCACCCCCTACGCCTGGCGCGCGGGCTTCTTCGGCGCCGTGGGCACCACCGACTTCGTCGCCCTCGACGCCGCCGCGGGGGGCGTCTTACACATCCCGGTAAACCCGACCTTCCCGGTGCTGGTCTCCCTCGGGGCGGTGGTCGACCTCGCGCCCACGCCGGGTCGACCGGGCGTGCTGGGCAGGCTCTGGTGGGGGACGCGCAGCCTCAACTACCACGCGAGCTACGGCATGGCCGCGGGCCTCTGGGTCGAAGGGCGCTACCGCCCCGGAGAGGGCACCGCGGACGTGCTCGGCGGCATCGACCTCGACCTGCGCGTGCTGACGCTGCCCTTCGTGATGCTGGCGGGCTGGCTGCAGCGCTGACCTCACCGACCGGGTGCGGGTGAAGCGCGAGCTGGATCTCAGTGCGGGGCGAACACCCGCGACGCCAGCACGACGGGCACGCCCCCCTCCGGGCCGAAGGTCGCCGCGCGCACGACGTTGCGCGGGGCCTTGTCCTCGCGGAGCTCGAGGCGGTGGTGCGCGAGCATCGTCGCGAGGAGCAGCTTCATCTCGTAGAGCGCGAACGCGGCGCCCACGCAGCGGCGGTTGCCGCCGCCGAAGGGGAAGTACTCGAAGGGCGAGTACGTCCGCCCGAGGAAGCGCTCGGGCCGGAAGGCCTCCGGGTCGGGGAAGACCTCCGGGCGGCGGTGCGCGAGCATGGCGAGGGCGCCGAGGGTGGCGCCCGCCGGAAGCTCGTAGCCGCGGAGGGTGAACGGGCGCTGCAGCTTGCGGGTCGCGATCGCGATGGGGGGGTAGAGCCGCAGCGTCTCGTGGCAGACGGCCTCGAGGAAGGGCAGGCGCGCGACGACGGCGGGGTCGAGCTCCGGGCCGAGCGGCGCGAGCTCGTCGCGCAGCCGCGCGAGGACGTCCGGGTGGCGGTGCACGAGGTCGCACGCCCACGCGATCGAGGCCGCGCCGGTCTCGTGGCCGGCGAGCACTAGGGTGAAGAGCTGCTCGAAGATCTCCTGGTCGGCGAAGCCCTCGCCCTGCTCGTCGCGCGCGGCGACGAGCATGCTGAGCACGTCGCTGCGCACCGCGGGGTCGGCGCGGCGGGCGGCGATCTCCTCGAACACCATCGCGCGGATGGCGTCGTAGTCGCGCCGGAAGCTCGCCCACGGCCCGACCCCCAGGAAGTCGTGCCGCAGCGACGCGAACACCATGACGAGCGGGTTGAACGAGCCGATCGTCGCGACGATCTGGGCGTGGAAGCGCCGCATGCGATCGCTGTCACGCACGCCGAAGATGGCCTCGATGATCACGTCGAGCGTGACGGCCTGCGTGGTGTCGAGGAAGCGGAACGGCCGCCCGACCTCCCACGCGGCCGTCCACCGCAGCGTCGCGTCGCGCATGAGCGTGCCGTAGGCGCGCATCCGCTCGCCGTGAAACGACGGCATCAGCATCTTGCGGACGCGCTTGTGGCGCTCGCCCGAGGTCATGAACACCGACGCCTCGCCGGCGATCACGGCCGCGCCCTCGGGGAGCGCGGGCACGAAGGTCTCGGGGTCTTCCTTGAAGACGGCCTCGACGCCGGCGGGCTCCCAGGTGAGCACCATCGGGCCGGCGCCGACCACCGGGATGGTCATCGGGTCGCCGTAGCGCTGCGCGAGCGTGGCGACGTCGAAGAGCGGGTCCCTGGCGTTGAGGATGCGGGAGAGGCCGAGCCTGGGGCCCGGGGGAAGCGGAGTTCTGGGTGCCATCGATTCGAGGTGCACGCGTGGGTGGGAGCCAAGGCCGTCGCTCGCAACGCGCGGTCGCGCCGGAGGATATCGCGAACAGGGCATCCAGGGCCCCGTCGCGCAGAAGGCCCTACGCTCCGAGACCGAGACCGCTCGACCCCGGTCCAGTGAAGCCGCCGATTCCACGAGGTCGCATTGAGCTGGCGTCGCGGTCGCTCCCCACGATCCACGAAAACAGCGACCCCCCACCGTCGGAAATGAGCCCAGAGGACAGGGTCAAAGGGGGGAATGGCCTCGTTGACCGCCCGCACAGCGGCGTGGTAGCTGCGCGCTTGCCATGGGATACCTACATCGCCTCACCTTCGTGTCGGCCCTGGTTCTCAGCGCTTTCGGCTGCGTGGGTCAGCCCGACGAGCTCTACGACGAGTCCTCCCTGGAGGCCTCCTCGGTCACGATCACCTTCTCCCGCGACTACACGCAGCGCGCGTCGGCGACCCTCCGCGTCGGCCAGCGCGCCCGCATCGTCTACGACGCCTCCCGGCTCGCGGGCTGCGGCGCTGGCTCCATGGGCGGCATTCCGCAGTACGCCATCACCGGCTTCGCCCGCATCGGCGACGGCCCGGTGCTGAACTTCCCGGTCGCGGGCCTCAACGCGCCGTCCTCGCCCCCGTCGATCACCCTCGACCGCGCGGGCGAGCTCCAGGTGTGGTTCCAGGCGACCAACCGCTACGGCTGCTCGGCCTACGACTCCAGCCACGGCGCCAACTACCGCTTCCCGGTGGCGCTCCCGGCCAACGCTCCCGGCTGGGTGGGCAACGGCGCGTGGGTGATCTCCCGCGCCACCTGCAGCGGCGGCCCCTGCGACGCCGACCGCCGACCGCTCACGACCGCCTACGACTACGAGACCTGGGCCCGGCAGCGCGCCGCGGTCCGGTCGATCTACTTCGAGGTCTACAAGGCCGGGGTGACCGACCGCGACAACCCCGACCTCTGGCGCCAGCTCGACGTGCAGGTGCTCTCTCGCCCCGTCGGCAGCACCCGGCCGTGGCGCGCGCAGTACGTCCGCCTCGACGGCCGCGCGGGCAACAACGCCCGCTACGCGATGCTGCTGCGCGACCTCGACCCGCTCGGCGAGAACACCATCACCAGCCGCGCGAGCTGCCCCGCCGTCACCCTCACCCGCAGCGCCGACGGGATGTATGTGAGCGCCGAGCTCGAGTACTACTTCCGCGTCAACGGCGCCGAGTACCGCCCCACCCCGGGCACGGCCTTCCGCGGCCGGTTCACCCAGTACCGCGGCCTCTTCGACGTCTGCCTCGCGCGGTAGTCTCGTTCGGCGCGACCGCGAGGCCCACAGCAAGCAGAGCCAGACCCTGAGCCCGTGAGGACATCATCAGCGCGTCGTCGCGACGCAGATCCGCGAGACACCGGAGAAGGCGCCGCGCATGACGCTCATGCCGGAGGCCGAGCGGGCGGAGCTCGAGGCGCACGGGACCAGAGCTGCGCCTGCGGCGACGATCGGTAGACCATCGGCCGAAGCGTGCCGACGGGGGTGCCGCGGGCCTGACCCCGACGTCAAGCTGACGGTATCTTCGCCGGGAAACCAAGGCGATCGCTCACGGGCCCCGCAACCCCCCCGAGGTCATCGGACGCCCCATCCGCAGAGGTCGTCGCGGGCTGCGCGTCGAGCGCGTCGAGCGCTGCTCGGTCGAGATCGACAAAGGGCTCACCGCGCAAGTAGCGCTGTCGGTCACGCAGCGGGATGCCCGCCGAGTCGACGTCCACCATTCGATTCTCGACCGTGAACCCGCCACCGCGCTCGAAGAACAGGAGCAGTGGTTCATAGGGATCCGGGAGCTCGGCATGGGAGCGCGGCGGGCTCGCGGCCCAGGTGAGCATCCAGCGAATCGTATCGCGCACGCGCGGCGGCAGGCCGATGGCCTGGAGGCCGTCGGGGAGGTGGACCTCGGGTGTCCCCGGGTCGACGCTGGCGGCGATGTTGAAGAAGGGCCAGCGGTCAGGGAGGGCGCAGGCTTCGGAGTACAGAGCGCTGCGGCGCAAGAACTCCTTCATCAGCGCTACACGCGAGGCTCTGCGCCCCGTACAGGTGGACCAGTCGACGCGCCGGAGGCGCTCGATCACGACGTCCAGAGTGTCTCCGTTGGCGTGGTCCTGGTCTTCGTCTTCGTCTTCGTCTTCGTCTTCGCCCACGCCCACGCCCACGCCCACGCCGTTCATCACGTCGACCTCCCGCCAGGCCGCATCTGGATGGCGAATGACCTTCGCGAGCCAGGGCTGGCCGAGGCTCTCCAGCTCCGCGGCATCCGCCGTCGCGCCGACCACGTCATGCAGCGTGAAGCGTGCGTCGCACCTCCACCGGAGCGCCGAGATGCGCATCTCGAGCGAGCACGGTCGGGCGAGCACCTCGTCGGCGAGCGACGCCATCCCCTGCCAGTCGTGAGCCCCGACCAGGCGGCTGAACTCCAGGCGCGCGGCGAGCTGGTGGTAGGGCTTCGCCTTCAACACCTCGCGGAGTATCGCGCTCGCCTCGGCGGGTCGGTGCGCGTAGTGGAGCAGGCGCGCGTACGCGACCTCTTCGTCGACGCTCGCGCCGGGGCCCGGCCTCGGCGTGATGTCGCGCGCGACGTCCCAGAGGTTCGTCTCGATCGGATCCGAGTCCCAGACCTCCATGCGCTCCACCGCGTGCTCGACCGCGTGCTGCAAGATGCGCAGCGCCATGCACGGTAGGTAGTCGTTCGCGCCCGACTCGAGGAGCGCATCGATCGCCCTGTCGAAGAGCGCGCCGAGCGAGAGGCGATCGCCCGGCGCGAGGTGCTGGTTGATCCATGCGAGCAGGGGCTCCCACTCCGACCTCGCCAGGCAGAAGGTGCCCGTGGCTTCGAGCTCAAGGACGTCCGGAGGCGTTCCCAGGCGACGATCGACGACCGCCAGGACGCGCTGCCATCGATCGCTCAGCGCGTAGATCGTGGGCTCGATATCGAAGGGCGCCTCGACGCCGAGCTCGGCAAGCAGGCTCGCGGTCGTGAGCTGGGTCCGGAACGTGGCCGCGAACGAGCTCGCGCTGTCGATGGACCGGCAGTCGGGGGGGCGTTGGTCGTCGTAGGCGACGAGCTCGGCGCGGAGGATCCCGCCCATCCCCCCAGAGCCCACGCCCGACCTGGACGCGAGCTCGGCGAGGTTGCCGGGCTGTCCGTCGAACGCGTATTTGTAGAGAAACGACCGGGTGCCTTGGAGGTAGCGTCCCATGAGATCGAGGCGCGTCACGCGCCCTCCGCCGCGAGGATAGGCATCCTCCGAACGCGGCGTCCACGACCTCGTCCGCGAGGTGGACGGGGCGGCCGTCGAGGGAGAGCCGGTCGGCGGGGCGCGCGGTGGCGGCGGGGGTGATGGCGTGGGCGAGCGTGGGCGATCGCCCGTACACTCCGCCACCCCGATGCCCACCACCGCCGACGCCCTGACCCCCGGAGCGCGCGCCGCGCTGCTGCGGGCGCACCAGATGCCCCTCAGCTACGCCGTGCGCCTGCTCGCCGGACCCGGACCCGAAGCCCGACTCGTCGTGGCGCTCGGCGAGGCGCACGTGAAGCTCGCCCCCGCCGCCGCGCTCGGCCGCGAGGTCGTCGAGGAGGTCGCGCTCCGCGGCGTCGAGACCTTCCAGGCGAAGCAGATCCTCGCGGGCAGTGTCCTGCGCTGGCTGATCTACCTCCCGCGCCTCGCGCTGCGCGCGCTCACCCTCGGGGCGGTCAAGGGCAGCACCATCGTCGAGGCGAAGCAGGCCTCGCACGGACACACCGAGGAGCTCGAGCGCACCGCGCGGGCGCCGCTCTCGCTGCACGTCGCGTCGCTCTACATGTCCGTGATGTTCGCGACCTTCTTCGCGCACCTCGCGGTCGCCGCGCTGCGCCTCGTGGTCCCGGGCGGCGCGCTCGACGGGCTCGACGCCGCGCTCCTGCAGGTCACCGTCGCCCTCCAGTGGCACATGGTGCTGCTGCTCCCGCCCGCCCTGCTCCTGCGGCGGTACCCGTGGAGCTGGCTGCTGCACCCGATGGCCGCGATCCTCACGGCGCGCGACACGCTGATGGCCGACGGCACGGTGCGCATGCTCGCCGACCACCCCGACGCGGGGCCCGCGCTCGCCGTCATGGGGCGCGCCCACCTGCCGGGCTTCGAGCGCGAGCTCTGCGAGCGGCACGGGTTCCGCCGCGTGGAGTTCCCCTGATTCACACGGCCGCCAGGTCTGACCTGGTGCTCGGAGTACGACCGCCGCGCTGTCAGAGAGCGCTTCCCCGTTTCGACCGCCCGCTCGTCCTCGAACACTAGGCCCTGGCCTTCTACTGGTGGACCACCCACTGGGGCCACGACGACGACTTCGCCCTGAGCGCCGTGGTGCGCGCTCGCTCGCTCTTCTCCGAGCTCTGCCCCGACCCGTGCAAACCCCCGGCGGGGCGGATACGTCTCCGAGAAGCACCTCGTCGGCGCGCGGGCCATCCGCACCGACGCTCGCGTCGTGCAGCGCGGCCGCGCCCTTCGGAAGACGCCAGGCCCCTCGCCGGGAAGGGGCTTAGGCTCGCCGCCCCCATGGCGCTGCTCCGTCGACTGCTGGTGATGCTCGGTCAGCTCGCGCTGCTGCTGCCCTTCGTCACCCTCAGGAGCTGCTCGACGCACGAGCGCACCACGCTGACCGGCGTGGAGCTCGTCGCCCGCGGCGGCGGCCCGTGGTTCCTCGTCGCGGCGGCGATCGCGGCCGGGTTCCTATGGAGCCCGGTGGCCGTCGTGCGCGCGATCGGCGAGCCGCTGCGTGCGCTCGGCGCGGCGCTGGCGGGCTGCGCGGTGCTCGGCGCGCTGCTCTTCGCCGGGATGTTCGACGGCATCGAACCGCGCGTCGGCTTCGCGCTCGCCTTCGGCTCGTGGCTGGGCGTGTGGATCAGCTGCCTCGCGATCGGCTTCCGACCGCCCTTCGGCTGGGCGCTCGGGCTGATGGCCGCCGTGCCCGGGGTCATCGGCGCGGCGTTCAATCTGACCCACGACGATCCCCGGACGGCGGCGGGCGCGCTCGGGGTGACGGCTCTGCTGGTGGTGCCGCTGGTGCCGCTCTTCGGCGCGCTGGAGGGTCGCGCTCGCTCGGCGGCCTGGTGGGTGGGCGCGGCGCTCGCGGGCGCGTGGCTGGCGCTGGGCCTCCACCGGTCCAGCGACGACCCGTCGCGCTGAGCCGCCCGCTACCGCGCCCCCGGCCCCGGCACCTTACCCCTCCTCGTTGCGATCCGTCGCGGGCGGCGGCTCGGGCCACAGCGCGGCCACCCTCGCCCGCAGCTCCTCCGGCAGCGCCCGCTCGGCCGCCGCGAGCGCGGGCTCCAGCTGCTCGACCCGCGTCGCGCCGAGGATGGGCGCGGTCACCCCCGGGTGGCTCATCACCCACGCGACGGCCAGCGCCGCGGGGTGCCACCCTTCCTCCGCCGCGAGCGCGCGGAAGCGCTCGGCCAGCGCGAAGTGATCCTCCGCGCCGTACCTCGCCTGGTACATCGCCCACGCCGCGATGCGCCCGTCCGCGGGACGCTCCGTCACCCCGTACTTCCCGCTCAACAGCCCGCCCCCCAGGGGGCTGTACGGGAACACCGCGAGGCCCTCGCTCTGCGCCAGCGGCAGCAGCTCCACCTCCGCCTGCCGCTTGGCGAGGTTGTACATGGGCTGCATCGCGACGAGCGGCGCCCACCCCCGCTGCCGCTGCACCCCGAGCGCCTTCATGGCCTGCCACGCCGCGAAGTTGCTCACCGCGGGGTAGAGCACCTTGCCGCCCTGCACCAGCAGTTCGACGCCGCGCAGGGTCTCCTCCAGCTCGGCCTCGTCGTCGAAGCGGTGCAGGTAATAGAGGTCGATGCGGTCGGTGCCGAGGCGCCGAAGCGAGGCCTCGCAGGCGCGCACCAGGTGGTACCGCGACGTGCCGCGCGCGTTGCGGTCGCCGCCCGTCGGGAAGTACGCCTTGCTGGCGAGCACCACCTCGTCGCGGCAGCCGCGCACCATCGCCCCGAGCAGACTCTCGCTGGTGCCGTTGTTGTACACGTCGGCGGTGTCGAAGTGGTTGACCCCCGCCGCGCGGGCCCGCTCGAAGAGGGCGCGCGAGGCCGCCGCGTCGGCCTGCCCCCCGAAGGTCATGGTGCCCAGCGCGAGTCGCGAGACCCGCACGCCCGTCCGTCCCAGCAGCGCGTACTCCATCGTGGCGTCATCGGTAGCACGGCACGCAGCAGCAGCGCGCGGACACCACAGCCGGTGCCCGCTTGACGGCCGCGCGCGATCGGTCGAGGCATCACCGCGCCCGTTGGAGAGCTCGCTGGTCTTCCGCGGCAGGTTCACCCAGTGCCGCGGCCTCTTCGACGTCTGCCTCGCGCGGTAGTCTCGTTCGGCGCGACCTCGCGGTCGTCAGCGGGGAGTCCCCGGTACGACCGCGAGGCCTTCAGCAACCAGAGCCAGACCCCAGGTGGAGCCACGCGCATGTCTTCACGAGAGCGACCTCCCTTGGCCGTAGTCCCGCGTTGCACTCGATTCGCGCGGAGGAATAGGAATGCCCCCATGCATCGCTTCATCGCCTGCGCCGCACTGGCCCTCCTCGGCGCGAACTCCCTCCCCGCCTGCAACATCGGTCAGGTCGACTGCACGCCCCACTACGTCTATGCCGTGAACGCCACGGTGCGCAGCGCTCGCACCGGCGCTCCGATCGCCGACGCGACGCTGACGCTGGTCGACGGCGCCTACCGGGAGACGATGCGGCCGGAGCGCACCGCGGGCGAGTACACGGGCGCGGGCGAGCGGCCCGGTACGTACGTGCTCACGGCGAGCGCGCCAGGCTTCCAGCCCGCGACACCGCGCACGCTGGTGGTGGAGCGAGACGACGACGGATGCCACGTCCTCGGCCAGCGGGTGACGATCGACCTCGCACCGCTGTGACCCACAACCGGGCGGTGGGTCATGCGAGCCTCCCGCCTCCGATGACCGACCGCGACCTCCTCGACGCCCTCTACCGCCGCACCCGCTACGTCGCGCTCCTCGACGCCGCCCAGCTCGATCTCCGGATCGGCCGCGCCGACCCTGCCGCCGACGAGCGCCTGCGACGCGAGGCAGACGGCCTCAGGCGTAGCGGTCGTCGCGGCGAAAGACCTGGACCTCCCGGGCGGTGTCGGAGCGCGTGAAGGCGATCCTCTCCGCGCGGGCGGAGAGCGCCAGGAGCCCGGCGGAGACGGTCCCGATCGGGAGCGCGCCCACCGCCTCGCCCGTCGGGAGCGAGGCGACCACCAGGCTCCAGTCGCGGGTCCCTTCGTCGCTGTCGCGGAAGGTCTGCGCCACGAGGTGCGTCCCGTCGGAGGACACGGCGAAGCCACAGCGCAACCCCTGACCTTCGAGCGCACGCAGACCGAGGCGGCGCGGGCGCAGCGAGGCCCAGTCGTAGATGACGACGTCCTGATCCGGGAAGGTGATCGCGACCAGCCCGTGCGGGGTGGCGTGCACGACGTCATGGACCGAGAGCCCTTCGGGCATGGGGCCCTCGGTGGGGCCCTGGCTCCCGCCGCCGTGGTCCAGGGCGACCTGGTGCAGGGCGTCGGCCGGGCGTCCCGCCCTGTACCCGTGCGCGGTGTAGAAGAACCGCGCGCTGTCCGGGGAGAAGAAGAAGCAGCGGTGGACGGAGACCGGGACGGAGAGTCGCTGTTCGGGGGAGGAGCCCCCGAGGAACCACAGCTCCAGGGGCTCCAGGTACTTGTCCACGGCCAGCCAGCGCCCGTCCGGGGAGATCTCCACGTGGGTCAAGGCCCTCGCATGCCCCGGGATGGAGAACGGGCTCTTCCCCAGCTTCGGGGCGGTGAGCGCAAAGCGCTCGACGCTGACGCCCGCGACCACGAGCGTGCCGTCGGCGGCGAACTTGAGGTCGCGGCGGATGAAGCGCGGCGCGGGGCGCGGGCTCCAGTCGCTGAGCTGGTAGAGCAGGTTGCTCGCCTTCTTGTCGCGCGTGGCGAGGGCGAGCCGCGCACCGTCGGGGGAGAACGCGAGGGCGTTGGTGATCTCCTGGATGGGGAGCGTCTGCTCCAGCAGGTACTGCATGGGTGCTGCGCGGAGCCTCATCGAGGCTTCGGGGCGAGCGCAAGGTGGTGTTGCTCCGCTCTGCACCTAAAATCCCCCCGGCGCCGTGATACTCACCCAGGCACTATGTCGGGTGGCGGCGGCGGGGACTCTCCCCTTTGGAAGTACATGTTCGCGGGCGGCACCGCCGTCTGCGGGCTCGGCACTTGGATGCATCACGGGCACGTGGGGCCGGAGTTCCTGGCCCCGGTGCTGCTCGGCCTCGGCGGGCTCGCGCTGGTCTTCGGCTCCTGCGAGGCGATGATCAAGTGCGTCGAGGCCCTCGGCGAGCGCCAGAAATGGAACGACTTCGTCGCCGGCACCATGGCGGGCCTCGCCTCCAACGTGCCCGAGATCATCATGCTGGGCTTCGTCGTGGCGGCGGCGCCGCGCGTGGCCTTCGTGGTCACCTGCCTCACGCTGCACGTCAACGCCCTCATCTTCGGCGTGTACTCCGCGCTGCTCCCGAAGAACGAGACCGGCCACGCCCTGCTCCCGTCGGCCATCACCAAGCTCGGGGCCGACCTGCTGGCCTGCGCGGCGGGGGTGTTCCTGGCGCTGGGCACCATGATGTTGACGCTCAAGGTCTTCGACGCGGGCGACCACCGCGGCGAGGGCCTCGGGGCGGGCGACCTCTACGCCATCGGCATCGCGCTGCTCGCGGTGCAGGTGGTCTCCGTGCGCGAGCTGCTGTCGCGCTTCTCCTCCACGGACACCACGGCGCCCGGCGCGGCGAAGGCCACCGAGGGGCCGCGGCCGCCGCTCGGGCCCATCGTGATGTACGGCGCCATCGGGATGGCGGGGTCGTTCCTGGGCGGACACGCGGTGGGCGACTTCGCCGACGCGCTCGTCGACGCGCTCTCGCACCGCGGCTACTCGGAGATGGTCGGGGCCATCATCGTGAGCCTGTTCTCGGGCATCGCGAGCTACCTGATGATCGCCAGCGCGCACTTCAAGAAGAAGACCGACCTGGCGCTCTCCAACGTGTCGGGCGCCGTCACGCAGATGCCCTTCGTGGTGCTGCCGTGCACCCTCATCATGATGGCGACCTTCGCCAAGCTCGGGGTGATCCCCCACCTCCCCCACGGCGCGGTGCTCGCCATCGACCTCGAGACCACCAGCGTGCTGCTGCTGTCGTTCCCGACGCTGCTGGTGCTGTGGAAGTCCATCTCCGACGACGGCATGGTGAGCAAGCTGGAGACCGCCGTGATGGTCTCGGTCTTCGGGCTGATCATCTACTTCCTGGTGCAGCACGGCTGAGCGCCATCTGCCCTGGGGATGGGGGATGAGTGGTCCAGCGCGGGACGCGCCGTGGCGCTGCTTGCGACGCGGATAAGCGGGGATGTATCGTTCGCAGGCAATGGGCGCCGCGGAGAAGATCTACGACGAGATGATCGACCTCTTCGCGCGAGGCGGTGGGGCCGGGTCGGTGCTGGCGTTTCGACCGTCGGCGCAGGCGCAGGCGCGGGTCGCCGAGCTCCTCGAACGCCACCGCGAGGGAGCCCTGACCGACGACGAGCGGCAGGAGCTCGATCGCTTCGTCGAGCTCGAGCGGTTGATGCAGCTCGTGAAGGCGCGGGCGCGTCGTCACCAGCCGTGACGTCCCGAGTCTCCGCGGCGCTGCGCCGCGAGGTGCGTCAGCGGGCGCAAGGGCGCTGTGAGTACTGCCTCCTCGCCGAGGAGGACGCGTTCTTCGCGCACGAGCCCGATCACGTCGTCGCCGACAAGCACGGCGGGGCGAACGACGCGACGAACCTCGCGCTGTCGTGCCTGGAGTGCAACCGCCACAAAGGCTCTGACATCGCCTCCATCGACCCGGACACGGGAGCGCTGGTGGCGCACTTCCAGAGCGCGGGCGACGGTCGGATCGTCGCGCGGACGCCGACCGGTCGCGTGACCGCAACGCTCCTTCGCTTCAATGCTCCGGCGCGCGTCGAGGTGCGACGCGAGCTCGCCGCTCTCGACCGCTGGCCACCGCCGTAGGGCTCAGCGGCTCCCAGAGCTTTTTCCCATCGCCAGTCCCCACTCTCGCGCGTCAGCCGCCGAGCCCGTGCTCCTTCATGACGGCGGCGTTCTTCGCGTCGGCGCGTTGCAGCGCGGGGCGCGCGGCGAGGCGCTCGCTGTACGCCGTGAACGCGGGCTTCGGCTCCACCATGTTGAAGCGCAGCATGTAGCGGAGCGTTCCGCCGAACACGACGTCGGCCATCGAGAACTCGTCGCCGAGGATGAACTGCCGTCCCCCGATGGCGGCCTCCATCGCGCTCAACATGGAGTCGTAGGTCCCCCAGCCGACCTGACCGGGACGAGCCTCCCAGCCCTTCGACTTCGCCATCGCGCCGGGCTCGATCACCGACGGCGCGAAGAACGACCAGCGCAGATAGGTCCCGCGCGCCGGGTCGTCGACCGCAGGCGCGAGCTTGCCGTAGGCGTAGCGGTCGGCGAGGTAGAGGGCGATGGCGCCGGCCTCGGTCACCACCTGATCGCCGTCGGTGAGCAATGGCAGCTTGCCCATCGGGTTGAGGGCGACGATCTCGGGCGCCTTCTGCGCGCCCGACTGGATATCGACCCATCGAAGCTCGTAGTCGACGCCGACTTCTTCGAGCGCCCAGACCGTGCCCGCCGCGCGCGAATAGGGGTGGTGATAGAGAACGATCGACATGGATGGCCTTCCCTCTTTGGGGGGGAATTTCCCCCGGCCGACGGTGTAGGACAGCACCGCCGCGGAGCGCCAGCCGATTGGGGGGGTGCTCGGAACACCGTCGCGGTGCGGCCAGCGGGTCGTCATAGGCCCGCCTCTTGTCGTCCAGGCGGCCATGCGGCGATGTCCGCCCTCGCCGGCGAGGACGCCCGCGACCGAGGCCACGATGACACCCCTCTACCGCTTCGCCTGCCACGCCTGCGGCGCATCGCTCTCGGCGCCCTTGCGCGTGCTGGACGAGCCCTCGCTTCTCGCGCGCCACGAGAGCCACACGTGGCTCGTGGGCGAGAGCGGGTTCGTGCCGGCGCGATCGGCGCTCGTCCCTCCCGGCCTGGACAACCAGCCTGGATTTCACGGCTGGATCGCCCCGCAGCCTCGCTCGCGCGTCGCGCTCCATCCGAGCTGGTCGCGCACGGTCGGCTGCTGCGGGCTCTCCCACAGCTCGTTCACCGACGGGAACCTGGTGTGCGCCCGCTGCGGAGCCGAGGTGGGTGTCGGGTACGAGGACTGCTGCGGCCCGCACTGGGCCGGGCTCTTCGAGCGCGTCACGCTCACGACCGAGGAGGCCCCCGATCCCTGGCCGGACGAGCTCGGGGTGCGGTGCGAGCTGCTCCGGGAGACCCTCGACGCGTCACTGCCCGACGGGCTCTCGGCGCCGGGCAGCGACTGGCTGCGTGGCTCCGCGTCGGCGTGCTTCTTCGACCCGACCTCGTGGGATCACGCTCCCCACGTCGAGCAGCCCGCGCTCTCGCTCGCAGGCTCCGCCGACGCGCCGGAGCTCGTGCTCACGGCGTCGAGCTTCCCCGAAGGCGCGGGCCTCCGGTTGCCCGTCCCCTTCGTGGTGCTCGCGCGACTCGCCCTCGTCGGCGAGCCGCCATACGGCCCCCCTGAGCGCCCGCTGCCGTGGCAGTCGTCCGACGCCGAGGGCCCCGAGGTGAACGTGGCCCGTGATGAGGCGACCGGGCGAGTGTTCCTGGGCGTGACCGGCCGCGATGCCAACGTGACGCTGCGCCTCGACGAGGGAGCGTGGACGGGGGCGTGGCGCGCGCTCTACGCGCAGCTCGGCGGCGGCTAAGATCGACACGTCGACGACGACGTGAGCTGTCTGTCGGCACGATGCGAAGAGCCGCCGATCGGAACGAAACCCGCGCCCTGTCGCTGGCCTGATGGCCGGGCTACAGGAGTGGGATGACCGAGATCTGGGAGTCCATGTTCGCGACGATGCGGGTGATGTGGGGCGACGGGCCGACGCGCTCGGCGCTGCTCGCGCGTGACCACTTCGTGGCGCGAGGCGCGCGCGACGTCCTGATCCCCGGCGTCGGCTACGGGCGCAACGCGAAGCCCTTCGTCGAGAGCGGCATGTCGGTCACCGGCATCGAGGTCTCCGCGACGGCGATCGCGCTCGCTCGCTCGGAGCTCGGCCTCGACTTTCCGATCCACCACGGCTCGGTCGAGGCGATGCCCTTCGACGACCGCGAGTACGACGGCGTGTTCTGCTACGCGCTCGCGCACCTGCTCGACGCGGCGGCGCGCGCGAAGTTCTTCACCGACTGCTTTCGCCAGCTTCGGCCGGGAGGCTCGATGATCTTCACGCTCATCTCGAAGCGCGCGCCCATGTACGGCCAGGGCCCGAAGCTCGGCGAGGACTGGTACGAGCGCGCGCCCGGCGTGCCGATGTTCTTCTACGACGAGGCCTCGGTGGCGCGTGAGCTCGGCGCGTACGGGATCACGGAAGTGTCCGAGATCGACGAGCCGGTGGCGGGGGGGACGTACCCTTTCTACAACGTCACGTGCGTGAAGCGCTGAGCGCCTGCGCGGCGCGGCGCGGGCCGTCGTGTCGCCGACTCGCCGGACTCGTACCTGTCAGTCGATGGGGCGGCGGATGACCCGATACACGGGGCCGGATTCGTCCGCGGCCCGCTCTTCTGGAATGGAGGCGATCGCCTCGTCCAGCGTCGGGAATGCGTCCGCGTCGCGGTGCCAGCGATCGCCGCAGCACTCGCAGTCCCGTCCACTGGCGACGCCGTCGAAATAGACGCCCGCCCGCTCGGCGATCGCCTCGGCCTCCGCCGGGTCGAGCGCCTCGACGATGAGGACCTGCGCCCCCTCGAAGAAGCCCCCGGGGTTGTTTTGCCCGAAACAGTAGAACACGACGGTCTCCGCCCTCGCATGGCTGCGTCCGCTCGTCTTCGAGGCGTGCGCCGCGTGTGGCGTATCACACTCCCGGGCATGGGCGCCGCCACCGCCAAGCAGCGATGGACTCGTGGGTGCTGGGCTTCGCACGCTGAAGCGTCGGCCGCGTCCTCACCCCGCGAACCCGGCGCTCGATGTGACGTTCTGCCATCCGCAACAAGAGCGCCCCGGCGAGACCGCTCAGGTGCGGGCCCGACACTACCGCCACTGTTTCGCGGGCGCGTCGGGCTGCTGAGCGTCCTCGCGGGCCCTGCTGGCGCTGCTGTTTCCGCTCTCCGTCCTCAGCTCGCGGCCCGACGGACCGTACCGGATGCCGTTCGCATGATAGAGGTCTCAGTGACTCCCGCACTCCGGGCGCACCTGTGCCGTTGTAGCGCTGGCCCTACGAACTCCCCGTGACCTCCGGGTCACACACTCAACCCATGCGCCGCACCCAGCGCGAGGCATCGATGACCAAGAGCTTCCTGAGACGACCCCTGCTGGTAGCACTCCTCACGCTGGCGGCGGCGTGCGGAAACACCTCGAGCTCGGTGCTGGTGGGCACTGACGTGTCCGACGGCGCTGTCGAGGACGGCGATCCCAACGACGTCGCCCTCGACGACGGCAGCGCCCTCGACGACGGCGCGCTCCACGACGGCGCCCTCCACGACGGCGGCCTCAACGACGGCGGACTGATCGGCAACGACTCCGGCGATGGCGCGGGCATCGACGGATCCGACGGGTCCGGCACGGGGGACGTCGCGATGCCGGATGGCGACCTCGACGCGACCGGGGAGACCTGCCTCCCGAGGCAGGTCCGGTGCGACGGCGTGTGCGTGTACACCGGAAACAACGCGGCCAACTGCGGAGCCTGCGGCCGGGTGTGCGGCGGGAGCCAGTCCTGTCTCAACGGCGGGTGCGTGTGTCCGCTCGGGCAGGTGGCGTGCGGCGCGAGCTGCGTCATCACCAGCTCTGACCCGACCAGCTGCGGGGCGTGCGGCGTCGCGTGCAGCCCGTCACAGACGTGCAACGGGGGCGTGTGCGGCTGCGCGCCGGGAAAGACGGCGTGCGGATCGAGCTGCGTCAACATCAACAGCGACCTCGCCAACTGCGGAGCCTGCGGCCGGACGTGCGCCGCCGGGCAGCTCTGCAGCGCAGGTCTGTGCGGCACCACCTGCAGCGGGACGATGTGCACCACCGCCGGGGTCACCCTCTGCGTGGACACGCGCACCGACGTCGACAACTGCGGGTCCTGCGGGACCGCGTGTGCTCCCGGCAGGCGCTGCATCGCGGGCAGCTGCGCGTGCCCCGTGGGCCGTACAGCCTGCGGAACCGCCTGCGTGGACCTGACCTCGGACCCGCTCAGCTGTGGGGCATGCGGTAGCGCATGTCCGCCAGGCACGCCCTGCATCGGAGGTCGCTGCGGCTGCGCCTCGGGCCAGACGAACTGTGGCGGACGCTGCGTGAACATCGCCTCCGACTCCCTCAACTGCGGGACGTGCGGGACCGCGTGCAACCCCGGCGAGACCTGTGTCGCAGGCCGCTGCGGCGTCATCGACGCGGGGAGCGTCCCGCCGAACTGCACCGTCGCCTGGTCGAGCCCCGCGGCCTGCGGGGGCTCGGCGACGGTGACCTGGAACTGCACCAACGCGACGCGCTGCGAGTACAGCTGCACCGGCTCGACGACCGCGAACGGGCCGATCGCGTGCTCGGGGGCGGCGCCGATCACGGTCGGAATGGCAGGCGAGACCTGCACCATCAGCGCGACCAGCGCGAACGGCATCTCCGGGATGGCGTCGGCGAGCACGGGCTGCTCCGGAGTCGCGCCCACCTGTACCGCCACCTTCGGTACTCCCCCCGCGTGCGGTGGCACCGCGGTGGTGACCTGGAACTGCGGAGACGCGACGTCCTGCAACTACGTCTGCACGGGCACCTCGCCGTCGAGCGGTGTGGTGCCGTGCTCCGGCTCCCTGCCGTACACCGTGGGCGTCGCGGGCGAGACCTGCACCATCAACGCCGCCGGCGCCGGTGGCACCACGGCCAGCGCCACCGCGACGGTCTCCTGCCGCGGGGCCGGCGGGGCGCCCGCGTGCACCGCCTCCTTCGGGCCCCGGCCCGCTTGCGGGAGCGCGGCCGTGGTGACCTGGAACTGCATCAACGCCGCGTCCTGCGACTACGCATGCACCGGCACGACGGTCTCGAGCGGCGCGGTGCCGTGCACCGGCTCCCTGCCCTACAACGTAGGCGGCGCGGGTGAGGCCTGCACCATCAACGCCGTCGGCGCCGACGGCGCGAGGGCCACGGCCTCCGCCTCCACGACCTGCATCGCCGGGGGGGCGCCCACGTGCACCGCGTCCTTCGGTCCGCGCGTCTCGTGCGGGAGTCCGGCCGTGGTGACCTGGAGCTGCACCAACACCATCGGGATGTGCAACTACGTGTGTACGGGCAGCACGCCCTCGAGCGGCACGGTGCCGTGCACGGGCTCCACGCCCGTCACCGTGGGCGTCGGGGGCGAGACCTGCACCATCAACGCCTCGGGCAACGGTGGGACCACGGCCATGGCCACGGCCTCAACCACCTGTCTGGCCCGTCCGGTCTGCACCGCGTCGTTCGGTCCGGCCCCTGCGTGCGGAGGCACCGCGGTCGTGACCTGGAACTGCACGGACGCCGCGTCCTGCAACTACGTCTGCACGGGCACGACGCCCTCGAGCGGCGCGGTGGACTGCGCCGGCTCCGTGCCTGTCACGGTGGGCGTTGCGGGTGAGACCTGCACCATCAACGCGGTCGGCGCCGACGGAGCCGCCGGCACCGCCAGCGCGATGATCTCCTGCGGCGGGACCAGCGGACCGCCCGTGTGTACCGCATCCTTCGGCCCGGCCCCTGCGTGCGGAGGCACCGCGGTCGCGACCTGGAACTGCACCAACGCGACGTCCTGCAACTACGTCTGCACGGGCACCTCGCCCTCGAGCGGCGCGGTGGACTGCGCCGGCTCCGTGCCTGTCACGGTGGGCGTTGCGGGTGAGACCTGCACCATCAACGCGGTCGGCGCCGGCGGCGCGAGGGCCATGGCCTCGGCCTCGGCCACCTGCGTCCCCCCGCCGGCGTGCAGCGCGTCGTTCGGCCCGGCGCCGGCGTGCGGGAGCGCGGCCGTCGTGACCTGGAACTGCACCAACGCGACGTCCTGCAACTACGTCTGCACGGGCACCTCGCCCTCGAGCGGCGCGGTGCCTTGCAGCGGTTCCGCGCCGTACACCGTGGGCGTTTCGGGCGAGACCTGCACCATCAACGCCGTCGGCGCCGGCGGCGCCATGACCTCGGCCTCCGCGTCGGTGTCCTGCATCGGCGCTCCGCGACCGAGTTGCACCGTCACCTGGGGACCGCGCGTGACCTGCGGGGGCACGGCGACCGTTTCGTGGAACTGCACCAACGCGACGTCGTGCGACTACGTCTGTGGCGGGACCACCGAGGCGAGCGGCACGGTGGCATGCTCCGGCACGGCTCCGATCGGGGTCGGGCCAGGGGGCGAGACCTGCGCGATCAACGCCACGGGCCCCGGAGGGGCGGGCACCGCGAGCGCAAGCACCTCCTGCTCCCCGCCTGCCGCGAGCTGCACCGCCAGCTGGGGCCCCCGCATGGCGTGCGGCGACGCGCCGACGGTCTCGTGGACCTGCACCAACGCCACGTCTTGCAGCTACGTCTGCACGGGCACCACGCCTTCGAGCGGCGCGGTGGCCTGCACCGGGTCCGCGGCGCTCCCGGTCGGCGTGGCGGGCGAGACCTGCACGATCTACGCGACGGGCGCAGGCGATCCCGGTAGCGCGTCGGCCTCCACGTCCTGCCTTTGACCTTCCCAGCCGTGAGCATCACCGATCGGTGACGCGGACCGCGGTCTCACTCTGGCCATATCGACAGCGAATCGGCATCAGTCCGCCGACGCCACCGCCGCGTACGGCGCGGCGGCGAACTCGCGGAGGCGGTCGAGCGCGCGCCGCCCGGTCCCCCGCTCCCGCGCGTCAGCCGCCGAGCCCGTGCTCCTTCATGACGGCGGCGTTCTTCGCGTCGGCGCGCTGCAGCGCGGGCCGCGCCTCTTCGGGCGCCGACGCCGCCCGACCGAGCTCGTCGCGGCATGTGGCGATGTCCGCGCTCACCCGCGAGGACGCCCGCGACCGAGGCCACGATGACACCCCTCTACCGCTTCGCCTGCCACGCCTGCGGCGCATCGCTCTCGGCGGGCGTGGCGCGCGCTGTACGCGCAGCTCGGCGGGGCGTAGATCGACTCGTCGACGACTGACGCGGCGGCGGCCGGAGGCGACGTGTGAATCGCGCCCTCCGCTCGCCATCGGTGTCGCCGCGAGGCAGTACCGTCGAAGCGCGATGGATCTGTACGACGAGTTCGCTTCGATCATCGCGGCGCTCGAAGACGCGGGCGCCCCCTACGCTGTCTGCGCCGGGATGGCGATGGCGATTCACGGACACGGGTGGAGGTACGACCGGGGATCCGACCAGCGATCAGTACCTCTCGACGGGGTTCGAGCGCTGGATGGCGTGCGGTGCGGTCGCTCTTGCAACCGTCGCCGCAATTCGTGGATCTTCCGGCATCGTCAGAGGCGCGATCGCGATGCCCGGCTCCTGGCGACGGTCTCCCCCACTCTCGACCCAGGAAGCGCTCTCGACGTCATGACGAATCGTTGGTGGATCGGCGTGCTCCTTCTCGGCGGCGCGCTCTCGACGAGCGCGTGCAGCAAGCGCGGCAGGGACGGCGGCGAGGGCGCGTCCTGCGCCTCGAACGCCGACTGCGCCACGGAACTCTTCTGCAGCGCCGGCCATTGCGCGCGTCCGAACGCGGCGCCCACCGTCGCGGCCCCGACAGCCCCAGCGCCTGCGGCGCAGCCCGGGCCCCCGACGCCCCCTGTGCTCCCGACGCAGCCCGCGGAGGTCGCCCCCCCGACGCCTGGGAGCGAGCCCGGCGCCCACGCCGAGCCTGCGCCCGTAGGGCAGCCCGGGCCCGACGAGTTTCCCACGCCCGCGGTGATCGCGGCGCTGCGGAGCATGTCACTCGCGGAGTTCGTCGGGATGATCCCCCCGGAAGGCCTGCAGCTCTGCGATCGGCAGGCCGAGAACCTCGGGGAGGTGTTCCGCTCGCCCACCCGGGGGTGCCGGACGGTGACCGCCGCGCAGGTGACGCCGGCCTACTGGCGCTCCGAGCTGCGCGACAAGGTCGAGGGCAGCCGCCGCGTGAGCTGCGAGGCGGCCGGCGGCGGAGAGCGCTGCACCACGCCCCCCATCCGCAACGATCCGCCGCACGGGCGCGTCTGGTACCTGAACTCTCCTCCCGGCCAGCGCATCCTGCGGCGCGTGATCTCCTGGAGCATCGACGGCTGAACCTCACCGAGGGCTCTGGACACGCCACCCGCCGCGACGAGCTCGGTCGGGCGGCGTCGGCGCCCGAAGAGGCGCGGCCCGCCCTACTTGCGCTCGGTGGAGAGGACGAGCCGCACCTTCTGGAGCAGGGCGTCGAGAGAGCACGGCTTCTGGATGAGCTCCCAGTCGCCGGTCTCGGACTCGAGAATGTGATCGGTGTATCCCGACATGTAGAGGACCCGGAGGCCCGGGCGCGCGGCCTCGAGGACCTTGGCGAGCTGCCTTCCGCTCATGTGCGGCATCACCACGTCGGTGAGCAGCAGCTCGAGGGGCTCCGCGAGCTTGCTCGAGAGGTCGATGGCCTCCAGCGGGTCGCCGGCCGTGTGCACGCGATACCCCGCTTTCCTCAGCACCTCCGCGAAGAGCTTCCTCACTCCGTCCTCGTCCTCCACGAGGAGGATGGTCCGGGCCGTGGGCGCGGGCAGGCGCTCTCGCGCGACCTCGCCGGGGGCGACGGGCTCGTGCGTGGCGGGCAGGACGATCTCGAAGGAGCTGCCCTCCCCGGGCCGGCTTGTCGCGTGGATCTCGCCGCGGCTCTGGCTCACGATGCCGTAGACCGTCGCGAGGCCGAGCCCCGTGCCTTTGCCGCGCTCCTTCGTGGTGAAGAAGGGCTCGAAGACGCGAGAGAGGGTCGCCTCGTCCATGCCCTCGCCGTCGTCCTGCACCAGGATCCGCACCTCGTCTCCCCTCAAGGACGCATGATCGCCCCGAGTCAATCGCGTCTCGATGCGGAGCGTGCCTCCTCTCGGCATGGCGTCACGGGCGTTCACGGCGAGGTTGACGAGCACCTGCTCGATCTGTCCGGCGTCGGCGTGGATCCTCGGCTTCTCGGGAGCGAGGACCAGGTCCAGCACGATGGGCTCGCCGATGACGCGCCGAAGGAGCTGCGCCAGGCTCCGCACCACGGCGTTGAGGTCGAGGACCTTCGGGCTCAGCACCTGCTGGCGACTGAACGCCAGCAGCTGGCTGGTTAGGGAGGCCGCGCTTTCCGAGGCGCGGAGCACCTCCTCGATGAACGGCCTGGCGGCGCTGTCGGGCTCGACAACCCGGAGGGCCAGGCTCGTGTAGCCCTGGATCACCGTGAGCAAATTGTTGAAATCGTGGGCGATTCCGCCGCTGAGGCGACCGATGGCCTCCATCTTGTCGGCCTGTCGGAGACGCTCCTCCATGCTCCGCCGCTCCGCCACTTCGGCCTTCAGCCGCTCGCCCGCCAGGACGAGCTCGCGCGTGCGCAGGTCCACGCGCTCCTCGAGCTGACTGCGGCTCTCCCGCAGCTCCTCGTCGAGCCGCTTGCGGGAGAAGAAGTCCGGGATGCTGTGCGCCTCCATTCGCCTGGCGAGCTCCGGGCTGGTGGCCATGTAGGCGCGCACCCTGGCCTCGATGCGGTCGGGCGGCGCCATGATGAAGCGGCAGCAGTCGTCCCCCTTGGCGCGGCAGAGGATCTCGCTGGCCACGAGCTTGAGCCCGAAGCTCTCTTCGCACCAGCCGGAGCTGTAGCCCGAGTTCATGATGCACGAGGGATGCTGCCGCGGCTTCCCCGACTGCACCCACGCGTCGCTCTCGAAGGAGTACGGATGGTCGTAGACGAGGTAGTAGTCGGGACCCGGCGTGGGGTTCGACTCCGAGAAGATTTCCACGGAGGCCCACCCCGTGTGCGCGAAATGGATCGGCCCTGCCGAGAGCCGCGCGATGGGGTCCTTGAGGCCCATCTTCGCGTGAAAGTTCTTCGCGTCCGACTTCCCGATCGCGTGGGCGAGGTCGTAGAGAATGTTGCGGGAGAACTCCTCGGCCTCGGCCTCGCGCCCCGGTCCGTAGATCTCCGCCACCATGCCGAAGAACTCCACGGAGAGAGACGCCGCCCTCACCAGGATGTAGCGCTGGCCGAAGATCTCGATGCTGCCCAGCTCGGGGCGATCTTCGCGCTGCCCGAAGTACCTCGAGACCACCTCCTCCGCGCGGCGGAACAAGGGTGTCATGCCCTCCGGGACGCGGACGGTCTTCAGCGGTGTGTCGGTCATGGCTCCCCCTCCCGGTCTCGCGCGATCTCGTGTCGTCTTCGAGACGAGCGGAGCGTAGCGGAGGCCGTCCCGGAGTACGAGCCCGCGCAGCGAACGGGGCGTCCAGAGACCCACCCCGAGGGTGTGGCGCATCCACGTCCTCACGGCGGATCGATCGGCCCTCCAAGCAGATCCACTGACTGCCAGTGATGGTCAGCGCGCGAGCGCACGAGGGGCCCATGCCTCGAGCGCGATGGCGAGCGAGAGCGTGGAGGCGGCGTCCCATGTCCGATCGACGCCACCGTCGCGCGACGAGCCCGATGAGGCCGCCAGCGCGCGAACCCCTGCGCCAGACGAGCAGCGTGCACCCCCTGAACGCCTTGCCATCCGCAGCAGGAGAGCGCCCCGGACCGCCCACTTGACCATTACCGACAACATCGGTTATTCCCCACGACCAGGTACGTCATGTCCACTCATCCCACCATCCTCGCCTGCCCGGTGTCGGGTCGCTCTGAGGTCGGTCGTCGCGCCTGCGACTGGCCGATCCTGGGGTTGATCCTGACGTATCGGTCGCGCGGAGCGGGCTGAGTCGCCGTCACGAGACGTCCTCTTCTTCAGCCGTTTCGTCGGGTCCTGCGGGTCTCCGTGACGCCGCGCCCGCTCCGCTGAGCCGATAGACACCCGATGCCCCGCCGGGTCGCCGCCCGTTGTCCATTGGACAACCCGCGGCGCCGCGGACCCGTTGTCTCTCAACCATCAATACAGGCATCAACTCCAATGGAGACGATGCCAGGGGATATCCTCATGCCTCGCGACATCACCCTCGACCGCGTCCGCAACATCGGCGTCATGGCCCACATCGACGCGGGCAAGACCACCATCACCGAGCGCGTGCTCCTCTTCACGGGGCGCATCCACCGGGCGGGCGAGGTGCACCACGGCACCGCCGCCATGGACTTCTCCCCCGAGGAGCAGGCCATGGGCATCACCATCAACGCCGCCGCCACGACCACCCACTGGGCCGTGCGCGAAGGCGCTCGGGCGGGCCAGCGGCACCAGATCAACGTCATCGACACCCCCGGGCACGTCGACTTCACCATGGAGGTCGAGCGCTCGCTGCGGGTGCTCGACGGCGCCGTGGCGGTCTTCGACGCCGCCCGCGGGGTGGAGCCCCAGACCGAGACCGTCTGGCGGCAGGCCGACCGCTACGGCGTGGCCCGCATCGCGTTCGTCAACAAGGTCGACAAGCCCGGCGCCGACCTCGCGATGTGCCTCGACGCCATGCGCCGCCGGCTCGGCGCGCGCCCCGTGGCCGTGCAGCTCCCGCTCGACGCGGGGGTCATCGACCTCGTCCGCGACCGCGCCGTCACCTACGACGACGAGAGCGGGCGCACCTTCACCGTGTCCGAGGTTCCGGCGTCGCAGCGCGAGGCCGCCACCCGGGCGCGAGAGCAGCTCATCGAGGCCTGCGCCGAGTGCGACCCGTCCCTCACGGACGCGTACCTCGCCGAGGCCTCGGGGGCGATCACCGCCGACGACATCGAGCGCGCCCTGCGCAAGGCGACGATCGAGGGTCGGCTGGTGCCCGTACTGTGCGGTTCGGCGCTGAAGAACAGGGGCATCCAGATGCTGCTCGACGCCATCGTGCTGTACCTCCCCTCGCCGCAGGACCTCCCTGCCGTCGAGGGCACCCACCCCGACACCGGGGCCGCGCTCGTGCGCCCGCCGCGCGACGACGCCCCGGTGTGCGCGCTCGCGTTCAAGGTCGTCAGCGACCGGGCGCAGGGCACGCTCACCTTCGTGCGGGTCTACGCCGGGACGCTCCGCCCCGGCATGACCCTGCTCGACACCCGCCGCGGCCGCACCGAGCGCGTCGGGCGCCTCGTGCAGGTGCACGCCGACGAGCGCACGGCCCTCGCCGAGGCGCCCGCCGGGTCCATCGCCGCCGTCCTCGGGTGGCGCGACGTGCGCACGGGCACCACCCTCTGCGCGGTCGACCAGCCCATGGTGCTCGCGGGGTTGACCATCCCGGAGCCCATGGTGGAGGTCGCCCTCGAGGCCCGCACCGCGGGCGACAGCGACCGGATGACCGCCGGTCTCGCGCGGCTCGCACACGAGGACCCGTCGCTCCACGTGAGCACGGCCCCCGAGTCGGGTCAGACCCTCCTGAAGGGCATGGGCGAGCTCCACCTGGAGATCGTCGTGGAGCGCCTCCGCCGCGAGCACCGCGCGGAGGTGCGCGTGGGCGAACCCCGCGTCGCGTACCGGGAGACCGTGCGCGGGGCGGGCGAGGCCACGTACCGGCACGTCCGCCAGGAGGGCGGAACGGGCCAGTTCGCGCACGTCGCGCTGTCGGTCGAACCCGGCGCGCGCGGCAGCGGGCTGGTCTTCACCGACGACACCGTCGGGGGAGTGATCCCTCAGGGGTACATCCCCGCGATCGAGAAGGGCGTGCGCGGCGCGATGGAGCGCGGCGTGGCGACCGGCCACCCCATGGTCGACGTGCGGGTGCGCCTGCTGGACGGGTCGTTCCACAAGGTCGACTCCAGCGGGCCGGCCTTCGAGATCGCAGGGTCGCGCGCCTTCCAGGAGGCCGCGAAGGCGGCGGGCATCGTCGGGCTCGAACCCGTGATGTCGGTCGAGGTCACGGTCCCCGAGGACTTCGTCGGCGAAGGCCTCGCCTCGGTGCAGTCCCGCCGAGGCACCGTGCGCGACCTGCGCTCGCTCGGACCCCTGCGGGTCATCGACGCGGCGGTCCCGCTGGCGCGGCTCTTCGGGTACGTGACCGAGCTGCGCAGCCGCACCCAGGGCCGCGGCTCGGCCGTCATGGCCTTCTCCCACTACGACGAGACCTGAGCGGGCCTGAAGCCCCTCGCGGTCCGCACCGCCCCGCCTCCCCATCCCGCCCATCGAAGGCGCCACGCTCACGGTCTTCCCCGTGGGCGTGGCGTCCCCCCATCGCCAGCATCCCCAGGGCGGTCGCCCGACGCCGCGACCGCGCCATCACGTCCGCCGTCAGAACCCCGCGAGGTCGTCGCGCACCACCCGCTGCGCCCCGTACCGGATCTCCCTCGGCAGGGTGCTGCGGGCGATGGCGCGGGTGAAGTCTGGCGCCGCGAGCGCGTCGAGCGAGGCCACCTGGCCGTCGCGAATCTCCACGCTGAGCATGCTCAGGGGCGAGGCGGTGGCGGCGCCGACGAGCGTGCGCGAGCCCGCCCCGAGGCAGGCCATGCTCACGAGCCGCAGCCCGCCGCGCGCGCCGGGGTAGTACCCGTGCTGGTGGCCGCTGATGTACGCGGTGAGCCCGCGGCGGCGGAAGATCGCCTCGAGCTCGGCGTCCGCGAGCACCTCGGTCTCGCGACCGACGGTCACCGGGTGCAGCGAGAGGTGCCCGAAGGCGATCTTCACGGGCTGCGTCGAAGCGGCGAGCTGCGCGTCGACCCAGGCGCGCTGCTCGGCCGAGAGCGGCCCCACGGTGGTCGCGTCGAGCGACACGAAGAACGCCCCGCGGAAGGTGAACGAATACCTAAGCGGGTAACGCGACCGGTCGACGAAGGCGACCGCGGGCACCCGCGCGGGCTGGCTCCACTGCGACACGAACACGGCGCGCTCGGCGGCGAACTGCGAGTACCCCGAGGCGTCGTGGTTGCCCGGCGTGATGGCCATCGGGATGCCCGCCGCGCGCATCGGATCGGTCACCGTGCGGTGCCACCCCGCCCACATCGCGGCGTAGTCGAGCCCGGCCATCTGCCCCGCCACCATGTCGCCGGTGACCAGCACCAGGTCGGGACGGATGCGCCCGGTGAGCGCGCCCACCGCCGCGCGTACGGTGCTCGAGTACGTGGTTGAGCCGTAGCTGTCGTTGAGGTCGCTGATCACCGCGAGGCGAAACGTGACCGGCGCGCCGCCGTCGGGTCGCGCAGGCACATCCGTCGTCGGCGCATCGCCCCCGAGGTCCGTCCGCAGCGGCACGTCGGACGCCGCCGCGTCCCTCGTCGGTACGTCCGCGCCGACCTCGGGCCGCCCCGCGTCCATCGGCGGCGGGGTGTCCACCGGCGGCGGGCTGTCCACCGGCGGCGGGCTGTCCACCGGCGGGCGCACGTCGACCCGCGCGGGCGCGTCCATCGAGGTCGCGACGTCCGTCAGCGCGGGCGCGTCGCGGTGCGAGCCGCCGTCCTCGGGCACGACCGTCGCGGCGTCACCGCACGCCGCGAGCGCGAACGCCCACGCCAGGGAGCGCGGCGACGAGCTCATCCGACGCGCTCCGTCTGCCCGCGGCGACCCCGCTCGCGACGGCGACGTCGGACGAGCAGCAGCGCGCCCGCGACGAGCGCTCCCCCGCGGGCGAGTCCCCCTCCCCGCCCCGCGCGGCAGCCGCAGCCACCTTCATCGGACAGCTGCTCGGGCGGCATCTCCGCGCGCGACGCGTCCGCAAACTCCGGCACCTCCTCCACCGGACCGGCGTCCTCGTCGGGCGCGTCCTCGCTCAGGCCCGCGTCGACCGCCCCCACGTCCGCGGCGCCCACGTCCCGCGCGCCCACGTCCGCGGCGCCCACGTCCCGCGCGCCCACGTCCGCGGCGCCCACGTCCCGCACGCCCACGTCCGCGGCGCCCACGTCCCGCACGCCCACGTCCGCCGGGCCCGCGTCCGTCGGGCCCGCGTCGATGGTGCCTGCGTCCGGGACGCCCGCGTCCAGCGACGGGATCGCCCGACAGCTCCCGGGCGCACGCGGCCGACCGCTCGCGGCGCCCGCGAAGATGCCCCAGTGGTTGGCGACGGCGCGCTCGCCCGTGGCGTCGGACGGCACGTTGATCACGCCGCGCCCGCGCACCCACATCGCCGTCGAGCCGCCGCCGTCGAGGTTGAACGCCTGCCACGCGCCGAGGAGTTCCATCAGGCGCGCGAGTTCGGTGCCGTACATGCCGGCGCTCGCCGTCGAGCGGCCGTCCACCGTGACCAGCAGGAAGGTGCGCCGGTCGCGCGAGAGCCCCATCGCCGTGCGCGGGTGGCGCGCGCGCATGTCCGTGCGATCGGGGAAGCACGACGAGGCCGTCGGCGAGGCGCACGTGTAGCGGGTGCCCTCGGTGATCAGCTCCGGGAAGCCGCTCACCAGCGCCGTCAGGCCGCGCGGGGCGGCGGTGGTGACCGTGCTCGGCATCCAGCCGTCGGTCACGCCGAGGCTCGACGCGTGCTGCTTCACCCACTCCGTGTGCGAGAACTCCACCGCCGACGGACCGAACCCGATCCACCCGTAGCGCCGGTAGTACCACTCCCCCGCGACCGCCGGATCGTTGCCCGTCTGACGCACCGGCCACGCCGCGCCGCCGATCGCGTTCCCGTACACCCGCGGCCCGCTCACGAAGAAGTCCCCGTTGGTGGCGACCTGCACCCCCGCCGCGCTCGCCCACGTGCTGGTGCGCTGCAGCGCCGTCGGCGCCCGCGTCGCCGTCACGTGCACGTAGTCGTTGCAGAGCGAGACGACCGTCGCGCGGAAGTTCGTCGTCGGCGACGCGGTGCGCCCGACGATCACCCGCACGCCCGCGAACGGCTGGGTCTCCGTACGCGACGTGATCGTCTGCGCGCCCGCGCCCGAGGCCGCCAACGACACCACCAGGGAGAGCCACACCGTCGAGCGCTTCATGGACACAGGGCGGTTCTATCACCGCCGCGCAGCCCGCGACGCGCAGTCCGCGACGGCTCTCTCTCCGATGAAGGCCGAGCTGGGAGGTGCGACACCGGCGGGCGCCCGCCGGCCCGCCAGAACGCTAGAGATACCCGCAGGTCGGCGGGGCGCCGTTCATCGCCGGGAGGCAGGTGAGCGGGGCGGTGCAGTCGGCGTTCGTCGCGCAGGTCTTGAAGAGGCACTCGCCGAGGTTGTCGAGGCGCTCGCCCGCGTCGTCGGTGGGCGCCTCCGGTGCGATGCGCTCGGGCGCGTCGGGGCAGCGCGGCGTCACCGTGAGGTCGATGTGGCTGCCGCACTGGCCCTGGCTGGGCATGTCGCCGATCTGGAAGCAGATGCCGCGGCACTGGCGGTTGCGCGCGGGGGTGCCCGTCTCCACCGTCGGGTCGCAGGGCTCGCCGTCGGCGCGCGCGGCCATGTCCGCGGCCTCGCCGCACTCGCCCGTGCGCAGGTTGCAGCGCTCGGCGCCGCACTGGCTGTCCGCCGTGCAGAAGAGGTCGCAGCCCACCGCGTCGGGCTCGTAGGTCTCGTGCGTGAACCACCACCCGGTGCACGCCTGCCCCGGGCGGCAGGCGCCCGCGGTGCCCGGCCGCGCCGTCGGCGTGCAGGTGCGCGTGCAGTACGAGATCGCCTCGGCGCCGTCGCCGTAGCTCAGGCACGTGCTGCCCGCCCCGCCGCACTGCGACCGCTCGCTCGACTGCGTCCCGTCGGTGCACTCCGCCGTGCAGAACCCGCCGGGGATGTCCACGTCGCAGGTGAGCGCGGCGCCGCACTCGCCGTCCATCGCGCAGGTGAGCCCCGCGCGCGAGGGCCCGGCGTCCGGCGTCCCCGCGTCGGCGCGGCCCGCGTCCCGGCCCGCGTCGCCCCCCGTCGCGTCGGCCGCCGCCGCGTCGCCGCCGCCCGCGTCGACCGTCGCCGGGGTGTCCGCCGACGACGAGCAACCGACCCCGAGCACCAGCACCAGCACCGCCGTCAGACCGACTCTCATGAAACGCCTTCCGCCGTCGCGCGACGGCACTCCGATGGGGCGACGGAATGTACACGAATCGCCCCAGGCCGGGGCGGAGAGGGGGTCGGGAGAGCCGCAGCGAGGGGGGCGTCAGTGCGTGACGGATGTGCCGGTGCCGAAGCGGGCCGTGAGCCGGCGCAGCACATGGACGAGGTCGACGTACTGCCGGAGCTGCGTCTCCAGCGCAGCCGCACGCGCGGCGTCGCCGGCCTCGCGCGCCCGCAGCCGGAGGGCGTCGAGGTCGCGCAGCCGCAGTATCATCCGCGCCCCGATGCCCGCCTCGTCGGCCGCGGCGCCGGTCGCGGCGTGCACCGTCGCCGAGGCGCCCACGTCGGCCCCGGGCTCGCCAGCGCCCGTCCCGAAGTGCAGCGCGCGGTAGGTGGTGCGCGACCACGGGTCGGTGAAGCTCACGGTGTCGCGCGCCGGGTCGGCCACGGCGAGGGCCTCGACGCTGCCGTCGGTCCAGACGCGGGCGAAGTCCATGAAGCGCTGGTCGAAGGTGGCGGGGATGTTCGCCGCGCCCATCACCGCCGCGCGGAGCTGCACGGTGAAGCCGGTCTGCGGGTCGATCGGGAGGTGCAGGTCGTCGACGACGCGGCCGCTGCGCCCGGCGCCGTCGCCCGGCGGGAGGTTGAGCGTCGCGAGGTGCGTGCGGGCGATGCTGCGCGTGCCGCCGGTCTCCACGAGCGGGGCGAAGTCGGCGTAGTCCTCGGCCAGCATCCCCCCCCACAGGCGGATCGTCTGCGCGGGGTACATCGAATAGAAGGACAGCTGGAAGAGCCGCAGGTCGGCCGGCGTGTCGCGCTGAAGGAGCAGCAGCTCGGGGTCGGTGAAGGCGTCGAGCGCCATGACCTTGTCGTAGTACGAGCCCGCGCGATTGAGCTGCTCGTACCACCAGAAGCCCGCGTCGTTGCGCCAGTCGCTCTCGAAGGCGCGGCCCTGGTTGATCGGCACCGGGAACCCCGCGCCGGTCTCCAGGTTGAGCGTCGCGAGGCGCTGGCCGTCGTAGCGCTCGACGATGCGGTGGGCGCCCATCTCGGGCATCGTGACCATCGCCACGAAGGCGTCGGCCACGACGCCGGTCGCGGCCTGGTTGACGAAGCCGCCCAGGAAGGCCGGGTCGTCGCGGAAGCGCCGCCAGTCCGGCGCGCTCCCGAGGAAGTCCTGGAAGGACACCAGGTCGAAGGCCAGCGTCTGCGACGACTGGCGCATCTGCTCGACGTAGCGGCCCCACATCCGGGACACGTACGAGTCGGTGGAGAAGCCAGAGCGCAGCCGCGAGTAGCTGTTGGCGAAGTAGTAGTCGAGCCACCGGCCGGACACGTAGCGCATCGACTCGTAGGCGTCGGCGCCGGCGTCGTTGGGCTGGTCCTGCCAGACGAGGCCCGCGCGCTCGTCGCTGTCGAAGCGGTAGGGCACCAGCACGTGGCCGTCGGCGGTCACGTTGGTGAACGACGCTTCGCCCCAGCCGGGCAGCGACTCGTTGCGCGTCTCGCGCAGGAAGACGTCGTAGCGGTTGTCTTCGCGCACGTCCGGCGCGCCGTCCGCGCGGCGCCCGAAGATCGCCGGGATCTGCGTGTAGTGCATCCCCCGCGGCGCGCCGCCGGTCGACCAGGCGCGCAGGTCGAGCGGCGTCGAGAGCCCGGAGCCCGCGGTGTTGACCGAGTACCAGAGCGCCGCCGGGCGGTCGGCCACGCGGCGGAACGCCTCGACCATGCCGACGTAGCCGTTCTTGACGAAGGCCCGGTCGTAGCGGCCGAGGCCGTGGGCGTCCTCGTTGAGGCCCTTGTAGTCCATGACCGAGGAGTACGCGTACTCCTCCACCCGGCCGCGCACCTCCTCGGGGCTGTAGTAATGGCCGTCCGCGGGGTCGGCGAGGTACTCCCAGCGAGGGCGCACGCCGCCCGGGTGGCCCTGTCCCCGCGCGGCCCAGTAGCCGTCGTGGTAGTTCACCGCGTCGGCGCTCGCGGTGAAGTTGTGGCGCTGCCCCACCGAGTGACCGATCTCGTGCGCGAGCACCCCGTGGTGGATGAACTGCGCCGCGTAGTCGCGCACGCGCTCGTAGTCCACGCGACCGTCGCCGTCGCGGAACACCCAGCGCTGGCCGAAGGCCACCGGGGCGTCCGCGGGGTCTTCCGGGGTGATCGGCGCGCCCGACGCGATGCGCTGCGCGAGGCCCGCGAGCACGTCGTCGTCGAAGGCCGCCTCGTGGCCGCACTGCCACGCCGTGAGCCGCGCCCGCATCCGCTGGATCACCCGCCGCCGCGACGGGTCCTGCGCGCGCAGCGGCGAGGCCGCGTCCCGCGTCGCAGGGAGCACCGCCGAAGGGTCCTGCCGCGCGGTCGAGGCGAGCGACACCTGCGGCCCCTGGAGCAGCGCCGACTCGAGCTCCGTGTCCCGCAGCGACGCCCGGCGCGCCGCCGCGCGGTTGTCGCCGTCGCCGAGCAGCCGGCCCTGCGCGATGCGCCGCGCCGCGAGGTCGAGCGCCCCGGGGGCGTCGGGGTCGTCGCTGCGCAGCCGCGCGCCGGGCCCCGGGCGCAGCCACCCGGAGCCGGGCAGCCGCAGCCGGTCGAGGGCGTCTCCCGAGGCCAGCGACACCGAGGCGAGCCCGCCCGCGTGGCGGAAGGGCGCATCGAGCGCCTGCGCGCTGGGGGTGTCGCCGCTCCCGACCTGGCGCATCGACTCGATGACGTTACGCCCGTTGGCGATGGTGGCCGTGGTGGCGTCGCCGTTGAGCAGCCGCACGAGGTCGGTCAGCCACGCGGCGTAGGTGTCGGTGATGTTCTGCCAGACGGCGCCGCGGCCCGCGATGAGCTCGCCGGTCTCCGGGTCGGCGGCGATGTTGGCGAGGCCCCAGTACCCCTGGGCGTCCTGGTCGTTGATCGACCCGATCATGTGGTAGCGCAGGTCGCCGAGGCGGGCCTGGGTGCCCTGCGGGCCGCACGCGGGGAGGTCCCACCCTGCCGCCCGGGCGGCGGCGACGGCCGCGGCGTCGTGGTAGCCCGGCAGCGCGCGGTCGGCGCCCCAGACGGGCGCGTGGCAGCCGACGAAGACGTGCGCGGCGTCGGCCCCGAGGGCGGGGTCGGTGCCGAGCACCGCGGGGGCGTTGCAGGGGTCGTCCGCGGAGGGCACGGCGGGGTCGACGCCGCTCGCGAGCTGGCACTCGTGGCGGCGGGCGGACTGCACGGCGTCGGCGAAGGCGGCGTTCCACTCGGCGACCACGGCGTCGGTGACGGGCTGCATCCGCGCGGGGTAGTTGGGGCTCTCGAAGTACGCGATGGGCCGCACCTGGCGCTGCCGGAAGGGCAGGAGACACAGCCCGCGGTTGTCGCTGCGGGTGCGCGCCACGGCGAGGTCGCAGGTCGAGCGGGGGTCGAGCGCGCGGCAGGTCTCGTCGGCGCTGCACCGGACGTAGCGGTCGCCGCAGGTGCCCGTGGCGCGGTCGCACGCGGCCGTCGGGGACACCGCGGCGCAGTCGGCGTCGACCCGGCAGGCGGGCTCCGTCACGCCCGCGAGGTGGGCGGCGCCGGGGGCGGCGCAGCGGCCGCGCGCGGTGGCCGAGCGGGGGGCGTCGCCGATGCGGCAGAGGCCGCCGTCGGCGCAGTCGGCGTCGCGGTTGCAGTCGCGGCCCGCGTCGGCGCCGTAGGCCGGGACGTGGTGGTGCACCCAGAGGTTGTGCCGCGCGGCGAGGTGCACGCGCTCGGTGTCGAGCACGGCCGAGCGGGTGCGGTCGAAGCCGACGTGGGTGACGTCGAAGAAGCCGAAGCGCTCCTGGTCGAGGGAGGGCACCGGGGCGGCCTGGCCGGCGATCGGGGGCGTGAGGCTGACGGGCTCGTAGTCGCGGCTCTCGGCGCGCAGAAACGACGTGCGGAAGGTGACCTCGGCGGGGTTGCAGGCGGTCTCGCCGTCGCCCAGGACGCAGACGGGGATGTTGGGGAGGTCGGGTCCGAGGTCGGCCTCCTCGGGGTGCAGGATGGCCCGGTGCACCACGTCGAAGTAGCGCAGCGCGCGCTGGCCGTGGATGGTGGCGTGCTCGAAGACCGGGGCGTTGGGGTCCGTCGGGCTGTTGACGAAGACGGGCACCGGCTCGGCGCGGATGCGGCCCTCCCAGCGCTCGTACTGGAGCACCGAGTTGAAGCCGTCGACGAGGTTGCGCGACCAGTCGACGCGCATGAACTTCCGCTGGTGCCACGGGCGGTCGCGGTCGTTCTCGACGACCACGTTGAGCTCCTCGCCGGTGGACTCGTTGTACGAGCGGCGGATGTCGAAGTGCGAGCTGATGGCGAAGGCGGCGACGATCTCGCCGGTGCGCGGGTTCTGCCCGATGCCGCCGGCGCCGCCGGGCGCGCCGCGCACGAAGTCGTAGGAGAGGCGCGCGAGCAGCAGCCGCTCGGTGACCTCCCAGCGCACCTTCTGGAGCTCGGAGTACGAGGTGAGCCCGACGAAGCCCGTGCTCGCGGGCTTCGCGATCATGGTGGTCTGCGTATAGAAGACGGGCTCCCGGCGCAGCACCTCCGGGGTGACGGCCTCGGGGCGGCCGCCGGCCGCGAGCAGCGCGTACTCCGCGGGGATGAGGTCGGCCTTGTCCAGGTAGTCGGGCTGCACCTGGTTGATGGCCGGGCGCTCCTCGGCGCAGCCGCCGGTCGAGAGCGACGGGGCGAGGGCGAGCAGGGCGAGCGACGCGGCGCGCGCGAGGCGGGTGGGCTTCATCGTGGGAGGGCTCCAGCGAGGGGGGTGTCCGGTAGCCGGCAGCGGTACCCCAGCGGAGGGCGCGGCGGAAGGACCCTTCCGATTCCCGAGGGGGTCGAATACCTGTTCCCGTATCATCCCGGGCCGTGAAGGTCCGTTACGTCGTAGCGCTGCTGACGTACCCCTTCGTGCTCCTCGCGGGCGGGACGGCGGGCTACATGCTCGTCGAGGGCTGGTCCTTCAAGGACGCGCTCTACATGACGGTCATCACGGTGACGACCGTGGGCTACGGCGAGACCCACGCCCTCTCCTCCGCGGGGCGCTGGTTCACGATGGCCCTCGCGCTGGGGGGCATCTTCACCCTCTTCTTCGCCACGTCGACGGCCATCGCCCTGGCCCTCTCCGGCGACCTCTCCCGCATGGCCTCGAGGCTGCACATGAACCGAAGGCTCGCGAAGCTCACCGACCACGTCATCGTCTGCGGCTCCGGGCGCATGGGGCGGCTGGTCGCGCAGGCCCTGATCAAGGAGGGCGTCACCGTGGTGCTCGTCGATCGCGACGAGCAGGCCCTCGGCGCGCTCAGGTCCGAGTCGATCATCGGCATCGGCGGCGACGCGAGCTCCGACGAGCTGCTCGCCGAGGTGGGGATCACCCGAGCCCGCGCGCTCGTCGCGACCCTCGGGGGCGACGCGGACAACGTCTTCCTGACCCTCAGCGCCAGGGCCCTGAGCCCCAACCTCTTCATCGTCTCCCGCGCGGTCGAGGAGGGCACCGAGGCGAAGCTCGTGCGGGCCGGAGCCAACCGCGTGGTGGCCCCCTTCGCCGTCGGCGGCTACGTGGCGGCCAACGCGATCCTGCACCCCGCGGTGCTCGACTCCCTGGACCTCACCCAGCGCACCGGACACCTGGAGGTGCAGGTCGAGGAGATGCTGCTCCGAAAGGGGTGCGTGGTGTGCGGGCGCCCCTTGATCGAGGCGCGCCTCCGAGAGCGCTTCGGGGTGCTGATCGTCGCGCTGCGCCGCGCCAACCGCGACGTGGTCTTCAACCCCCCCGACGACACCGTCCCCTCGGAGAACGACACCCTCGTCGTCATGGGGCGGCGGCCCGAGCTCGATCGGCTGGAGCGATCGATCCGCAGCTCCTGAGGGGCCCGGGCGCACCCTCCCGGGCCTCGGCCGCTGGTGAGGTATCGGGCGGTGTGATACCCGACCTGTCCATGCGAACCTTCTTGCGGGCGGCGGTTCTGGTGGCGCTTGGGTCTGTCGTGGGGTGCAGCGATCCGGCGCCCACCGGGCTCGCGGACAGCGGCGTGACGGCCGACGGCAGCGTCGCCGCCGACCTCGGCGCAGCGCCCGACAGCGGAGTGCGCGCAGAGTGCAACCCGCTGGGCTTCCCCGAGGCCTGCCTGCAGCCCTTCCCCAGCGCGTACTACCAGAACGCCAACGGCCAGGTGAACCTCCCGGCCGCCGCGATGCCCGTCTCCACGGGCCGCACCTCCAACGGCGGCGACCCCGTCCCGCTGAACCCCTCGCACTGGAACCGCCTCGACGGCTTCTCCCCCTCCGGCGCCCTCACCGTGTACTTCCCCGAGCGCGTCGACCCCGCCACGCTCGTGCCCCACACCGACCTCGCGAGCTCCCTCACCGCCGCCGCCAGCACCGCCCTCGTCGACATGACCTCCGGGCAGCGCGTGCTGCACTTCGCCGAGGTCGACGCCACCGCGCGGGAGGGCCGCCCCCAGGTGCTCATCATCCGCCCGATGGTGCGGCTCATCCCGGGGCACCGCTACGCCGTCGCGGTCACCACCGCCGCGCGCGCCGTCGGCGGCGGAGCGCTGTCGGTTCCGCCGGGCTTCGCGGCCCTGCGCGCGGGGACCCCGTCGAGCGACCCGCGCCTCGCCCGCGTCGCCCCCCGCTACACCGAGATCTTCGCCGCGCTCGAGCGCGCGGGCATCCAGCGCAGCGCCCTCACCGTCGCGTGGGACTACACCACCGCCTCGGAGCGCTGGCTCACGGGCCCGGTGGCGGGCATGCGCGACGCGGCGCTCACCATGGTCGGCGAGCGAGGCATGGGCTTCACCGTCGCCCAGGTCGAGGAGGACTACAACGCCAACATCCTCCGCCGCATCAGCGGGACCATCCGGGTGCCGTCGTTCATCACCGGCACCGGCGACGACGCGCGGCTCTCCCGCAACGCCGAGGGCACGCCCCAGTTCGTGCGCGTGGTGGACGTGCCCTTCGTGGCGATGATCCCCCGCAGCGCCATGACCCGCGGGCCGCTGCCGCTGATCCAGTTCGGCCACGGCCTGCTGGGCTCCGCCGTGGGCGAGCTCGGCGCCGCGACGGAGACCGGCAACTACATGCAGCGCTTCATCAACGAGCAGGGCTTCGTGGTGATCGCCACCAACTGGACGGGGCTGAGCTACCCCGACATCACCACGGCCATCCACGCCCTCTCGGACTTCAACTACTTCCCCGCCATCGCCGACCAGCTCCAGCAGTCGCTGGTCAACGCCATGGTGCTCTACCGCACCGGCCGCGCGCAGTTCGGCGACCACGCGGCCTTCCAGGTAGGCGGACGCGCGGCCTTCGACCCGGCGCGCGCCTACTACTACGGCATCTCCCTGGGCGGGATCATGGGCACCAGCTTCATGGGCTACTCCACCGACTGCGCCCGCGGCGTGCTCAACGTCCCCGGCGCCAACTGGGGCCTGCTCCTGCAGCGCTCGTCGAACTTCGCCCTCTACTCCCTGGCCTTCAACGACTACGAGAGCCCCGCCGAGCAGCAGGTGCTCTTCAACCTCTCGCAGTCGCTCTTCGACGCGAGCGACCCGATCAACGTCGCGCCGCACCTGCTCGCCGACCGCCTCCCGGGCGTGCCCGAGAAGAGCCTGCTCTTCCAGGAGGCCGTCAACGACGGGGCGGTGAACAACCTCGCCACCGAGATGCTGGCCCGCGCCGGCAACATCCCGCTGATCATCCCGTCGCCGCGCACGCCCTACGGGCTCACCACCACGATGGGCCCGGCGCCCTCCGGCCTCTCCATCTGGGACGAGCACCCGACGCCCGCCCCCTCCGGGACCAACCAGCCCGCGTCGAACAACCCCACGCACGGCACCGTGCGCGCGCTCGCCGCCGCCATCCGGCAGATCACCACCTTCCTCACGCCCACCGGCCAGGTCACGCACACCTGCGACGGACCGTGCGACCCGCAGTGACGGCCACCACCCGCTGACACGGAGCCCCCCGACGCCGCCATGCTCGCCCCCATCGCCCCCGGTCACCTGCCGGTCCTCGGCAACCTCTACTCCATGCGCACCGCGCCCCTCGCCACGCTCACCCGGGCGCTGCGAGAGAACGGCGACATCTCCCGCGTGGAGTTTCCCGGCGGGCAGCGAGGCCACTTCCTCTTCCACCCCGATCACGTGAAGACGATCCTGGTCGACCACGCGAAGCAGGTGAGCAAGGACACCCCGGGCTTCGCCGCGCTGCGGCTGCTGCTCGGCAACGGCCTGGTGACCAGCGACGGGCCGGTCTGGCTGCGGCAGCGGCGCATCGCGCAGCCGGCCTTCCACCGCGCGAAGATCTTCGCCCTCGGCGGGCGGATGGTGGAGCTCACCCGGCGCACCGCCGACGAGTGGAGCGTCGCGGCGAAGGCGGGCGCGACCATCGACGTGGCCGAGTCGATGATGCGCCTCACGCTGCGCGTGGTGGCCGACACCATGCTGGGCAAGGACGTCGAGCGCGACGCCGCGGGCGTGGGCCGCGCCATCACCTTCCTGCTGCACAACCTCAACGAGCGCATCGTGCGCCCGTGGGCCCCGCCGGTGAGCTGGCCCACGCCCAACAACCGTCGCTTCCTCGAGGCCAGGGACAGCGTGGTGCGCGTGGTCGACGAGGCCATCGCGAGCCGCCGGGCGAAGCCCGACGCGCCGGGGGGAGAGTTTCTGCGGATGCTCATCGAGGCCCGGGACGAGGAGACCGGCGAGGCGATGAACGACCAGCAGCTCCGCGACGAGGTGGTCACCATCTTCGGCGCCGGCCACGAGACCACCGCCAACCTCCTGGCGTGGACCTGGTCGTGGCTCTCCCGCATGCCCCACGTGCGGCGCAAGATGCTCGCCGAGCTCGACGAGGTGCTGGGCGACCGTGACGCGACCGCCGAGGACTATCCGAAGCTGCCGTACACCCGCGCCGTGCTCTCCGAGTCGCTGCGCATCACCCCCGTCGTGTGGCTGCTCTCCCGGCGGCTGCTGCAGGACATCACCGTCGGCGAGTACACCCTCCCCGCGGGCACGCTGGCCTTCCTCTCTCCCTACGCCACGCACCGGCACCCGGGCTTCTGGGAGAACCCCGAAGGCTTCGATCCGGAGCGCTTCATGGAGACCGCGACCTCCACCCGCCCGACGCTCGCGTACTTCCCCTTCGGGGCCGGTCCGAGGAAGTGCATCGGGGACACCTTCGCGCTGGTCGAGGCGACGCTGGTGCTGGCCACGCTGGCGCGGCGCTTCGAGCTCGAGCTCCCGCCGGGGATGGTTCCGGTGCCCGAGCCGGTGATCACCATGCGCCCCCGCGGCGGACTCCCCATGAGGGTGCGGGAGCGCTCGTAGCGGCCCTCAGCCCGCGGCGCGCTTCGCCTTCGCCGCCGCCGCGCGGCGGATCACCACCAGCATCCGGTCGGTCTCCGCGCGCATCCGCTTGTCGTCGGCGTCGGTCTGGTGGTCCCAGCCCAGGAGGTGCAGCAGGCCGTGCGCGAGGAGCATCATCACCTCGTCGCGCGTCACCACCGCCCGCTCCTTCGCCTGCCGCGTCGCGGTCTCCAGCGAGATGATCACGTCGCCCAGCAGGTCGCCCGCCAGGTGGCCGTCGTCGCCCTCGCGCATCGCGAAGGCCAGCACGTCGGTGGGCTTGTTCTTCTTCCGGTAGTCGCGGTTGAGCGCGTGGATCGTCGCGTCGTCGCAGAGCAGCACCGAGAGCTCGGCGCGCGGCAGCTTGAGCGAGCGCAGCATCGCCTCCGCCGCGGAGCGCACCTCCTCCGTCGAGACCACCCTGGACTTCGTCGCCTGTCGGGACACTTCGACTCGCATCGTGCGCGCGAGGGTGCCACGAAGTCGGCGCCCCGAGGGAGCGCCCATCGCGCTCAGCGGGCGTTGGGTCGGGCGCCCGCGTCGGCGAGCGAGGGGGCGGCCGGGGCCGCGAGCGACGCCGCCATCGATCCCGCCGGGGGAGTGCGCGCGGCGGTGGTCACCTGCGGGCCGGAGTGCAGCACCACGCTGGCCACCACGCCCAGCACCGCGAGCACGCCCACCGCCAGGGCCACCGTGCGTCCGAGGCGGGCGCCCTTCGGAGGGGGAGCGCCCACCGTCGGCAGCACCGCGGTCACGGCCCCCGAGGCCGCGGCGACCGGGCGCTCCAGCGCCTGCTCCAGCGCGGCGAGGAAGGCCCCCGCGTCGGCGAAGCGGTCGTCCGGGCGCAGGGCGAGGGCGCGGTCGATGAGGTCTTCCCAGGGGCCCACGTCGACGCCGAGGTGGCCGGGCGTCGGGCGCCTCGGGTTGAGGGCCTCGGGGTAGAGCTTGATGAGGTCGGTGGCGACGTAGGCCGGGCGGTCGGTGAGCACCTCGGAGAGCAGCAGCCCGAGGGCGTGCACGTCCGTCCACGGGCCGGTGCGGGCGCCGGAGAGCTGCTCCGGGGCCGCGTAGCGAGGGGAGAAGGTGAGGTTGAAGGAGGTCGAGCGGCTGGCCCCGCTGCCCGCGACCTCGTCCTTCTGCATGGCCTTGGCGATGCCGAAGTCCAGCAGCCGGACGCGCTGCGAGGCGCGCTCGATGAGGATGTTGGCGGGCTTCAGGTCGCGGTGCGCGATGCCCAGCGAGTGCGCGGCCTGCACCGCCTCGAAGATCGGGCGCAGCAGCGCGAGGGCCTCCGAGGGGGAGCGGCCGCCCTGACCGCGGCGACGGGTGAGGGCGGCCTCCAGGGTCTCGCCGTCGATCCACTCCAGGGCGATGAAGGCCACGCCGGCGCCGCTGGGGAGCTTCGTGGTGCCGAACTCCGCGACCTGCACCACCACCGGGTGGCGGATCTTCTCGATGACCCTCGCCTCCAGCGTGAAGCGCTCGAAGAACTGCCGCAGCTCGGTCGCCGCGTTGAGCCCTTCCGGGGCCTTGAGCAGCTTCAGCGCCACGGCGCGGCCGTCGCGCTGGTCGCGGGCGCGGTACACGGCCCCGAAGCCGCCTTCGGCGACGAAGCCTTCGAGCACATAGCGGCCCTCGAGGGTGATCCCCTCCAGGGCTCGCAGGTCTTTTCCGACCGGGCGAGCTCCCATGGACATCGTAGGCCGGGAAGCTACCACGGCCCGGCGGCCGCGCTTGATCGCGCGGGATCAATCCTGCCATCGTCCGCGCCACTCGGACTCGGAGGCGCACGGATGAAGCTCGACCTGGTGACCGTTGGATTCTGGCTGGAAGGCGTCGACCTCGAGGCCGACGTGCGGCGGCTGCGCTACGTCGAGGGCCTCTCGGAGCTGTGCGAGGCCGACATCGTGCTCACGCTCCCGCAGGCCGACGCGGCGAAGGTGAAGCCCGGCGCCAAGGCCCGGGTGACCCTCGAGCGCGGCATCGACCACGACAACGTCCGCTCGATCTGCGGGCTCGTGCGCAGCGTCGAGCGCCTCGACCAGGGCGACGGGATGAGCCTCGATCGCCCGCTGCTGCGGATCACCATCGTGCCGCGGGTGTGGCTCACCTCGCTCTCCCGGCGCACGCGGCCCTTCGTCGACCGATCCATCGACGACGTCGTCTCCGCGGTGCTCTCGGAGGCCGGGCTGTCGATCGCGGGCACGGCGTCGACGGGGGTGAGCCCGCTCATCGTGCAGTACCAGGAGAGCGACATGGCGCTGATGTTCCGGCTGCTGGAGGACATCGGGGTCACCCACTACGTCGAGCACTCGGAGAGCAAAGACACCTGGACGCTCTTCAAGGCCGACCCCGCGACCACGCGCTCGAGGCCCCGCCGACGCCTCCGCTGGACCTCGCTCCAGGAGGGGCAGTCCGACGACGAGGGCGTCGTGGGCGCGGGGCGCATCGAGGGTATGTCCCCGATGACCTACGCCGTCGCGGACATCGACCGCCGCGTCGAGGCGCGCCCGTGGGCGGGCATCGCCACGCGACGGAGGGGCGAGACGGCCCGGCAGGAGCTTCGCGAGACCTGGCGCGTCGCGGGGGACAGCCCCGCCCAGGCCGCGCAGCGCGCCTCGGACGAGCGGCGCCCGGAGCAGGAGCGCTTCTGGCTGGAGACCAGCGACATGCAGCTCAAGGCGGGCGAGCTGATCGAGGCCGAGCTGTCGCGCGGCGACTCGGAGAGCAACGTCACGACCGACCTGCTCGTGGCGCGCGTCGAGCACGAGGTCGAGACCGGCGAGGACGGGGTGGTCTACCGAAACCGCGCGGAGGCGGTCACCTACGCGAGCGCCTTCCGCCCGGCGCGCGTGACGCCGAGGCCCGTCATCCTCGCGCCGCAGACGGGCATCGTGACCTCCTTCGCCGAGGGCAAGCAGCTCGTGGTCAACGTGGCGATGGACTGGGGCGCGCAGGACGGCTTCGCGATCCCCGTGCGCATGACCCAGCCGATCGCCGGGGGCAACCACGGCGCCGTGCTCGTGCCGCACATCAACAGCGAGGTGGTGGTACACTTCCTCGACGGCGTCCCCGAGCGCCCGGTTCTGATCGGCGCGCTCTACAACAAGACCCACCAGGCCTCGGTGAGCGCAGCCGCCGGGGGCGACTCGTCGTACCAGTCGCGGCTGACCATGCTGGGCGCGCGCGGCCCGACCAACGTCATCGAGGTCGACGACGCCACGCAGGACTCGGAGATCGTCAAGATGACGGCCATCAACGACGTCTCGGTGAAGGTCGGCCGCAACGAGGCGCGCCTCGTCGAGGGCACCTACGACGAGACCATCAAGAAGGACGTCACCGTCGACCTCGGCGCCAAGCGCTCTACGACGGTGGAGGCCGACGACACCTACGAGACCAACGGCAACGTCTCGGTGACGGTGCACAAGGCCGGTCGCGTGCTGGTCAACCAGACGCTGCAGATGACCGCCGACACGAAGCTCTCGCTCATCAGCGGCAACACCCGCGCGGACTTCTCCCCCTCGGCGGCGAAGATCACCGTCGGCGGCGCGGTGATCGAGATGACCGCGGCGAGCATCAAGATCTCCGTCGGGGGAGCGTCCGTCGAGCTCAACCCGGCGCAGGTGAAGATCGGCGCCCCGATCGTGGACATCAACAACGGCGCGCTCCAGGTGATGTGAGCGGAGGCCGAAGGGCCGATCAGCGCCGCAGCAGCAGCGCCACCAGCAGGGCGACGAGCACCGCGAGCGCGGCGGCGATCGCCGCCACCGGGGGCCTCTTCGCGGGCTCTGCCGGGGGTGCGGGGGCAACGGGCGCGGGGGCAGCGACCGCGGGCTCGGCGGGGCGGCGAGGCGCGCTGAGGGACATCCCCTTGGGGGCGGTCTCCTCGCGGCGCTTGGAGGCCGCCATCTGCGCGCGAAACCTCGCGGCCACGTCGTCGAGCTCCGGAGGCAGCGCGCGCTCGACGGTGGAGAGCATGTCCTCGACGGCCTGCATGCGCGCGGAGAAGGCCACGATGGTGCGCTCCTCGGGAAACTCCACGGCCTCCTCGCGTACCCTCGGCGCCACGGTGCGGGTGCTGCCCAGCGGGTCGACCGGGGCGGAGAAGCCCGGGAGGTCGGGGGCCTCGGAGAGCGCGACGGTGCGCTCGCCGAAGTCGATGTACTCGTCGGCCACCGGGCCCGACAGAGAGGGCATCGCGCCGAGGATGCCGCCGGGAGGGATCGACGAGCGAGGCTCGTAGCGGGGCGCATCCTCGATGTCTGGCCTCGGAGCCATCATGGCCGCAGCGGCGAGCGGCGCCGCCACGAAGGCCGCGACATCGTCGGCAGCGGGAGCGGGAGCAGCGGGCGCAGGAGCGGGCGGCGGGAGGCTCACGCGGTCGGTGGGCTCGACGACCGCGGGGGGAGCGGTCCACGCGGGCGTGAGCAGCTCGAGGAAGGCCTCGATGGAGGGGCGCTCGGCGACGGGGATGCGGGTCGCGAGCAGCACCGCGTCCCAGACGGCGTCGGGCACGTCGGGGCGACCGAGGTAGCGCGCCCCGGCGGGGGCCGTCGGGCTCGGCGGGGCGCGGAGGATCTCCAGCAGCAGGAGCCCCAGCGCGAAGGTGTCGGTGCGGGGCGTCAGGGCCTCGCCCGCGAACTGCTCGGGCGTGAGGCAGCGCGCGGCGGCGGCGCTCTCCTTCGGGGCGTCGGGGTCCTGGGCGAGGTTTCGCAGCCCCGCGTCGAGCAGCACCATCTGCGTCGGCTCGAGGTCGTCGGGGACCAGCACCGCGCGAGGGCGGAGGGCGCCGTGGACGAGTGCCTCGGGCTCCTCGTGGCCGGCCTGCACCACCTCGGCGAGGCGGGCGACCAGCGCCGCGATCTTGTCGAGCGGGAGCTCGAGCTCGCCCGCGCGGTGGCGGTCGAGCAGCGAGGCGAGCGAGCCCACCTGCGGCAGGTCGTGCACCACGAAGGGGCGGCCCTCGTACACGCCGTGGTCGGTCACCGCGAGCGCCCCCGGGTGCCTGAACATCCGCAGCGCCTGCAGGCCCGCCACGACCTTCTTGCGCACGTCGTCCGCGCTGGGGTCGAGCAGCTTGACCAGCACGCGGCGCCCGTCGATGCGCGCGTCGACCCCCTCCCAGGTCTCGCCGAGCCCCCGGTCGGCGACCGGCGCGATGAGGTGATAGCGCTGCAGGAGGATCGTGTCCGCGGTGAGGGCTGCCATGCGTCGGCGCGCAGGATCGCACGCCCGGGAGGCCGCCGTCAGCCGCGTCGTCGGCGCGCCCCGCTGCGCGAGGGCAGCGCTTCGTCGAAGGCCCGGGCCAGCGCGCCCCGCTCGTGCTCGTTGAGCCCCTCGGCCTCCGCCCGGTGACCCGAGAGCAGGTCCCGCAGCGAGCACGCCCAGCGCAGCGCGGAGGCCTCGTCGGAGCCCGTGCGGATCGCCAGCGCGAGGGCGCGGTCGAGGTCCGGGAGCTCACGGGCGCAGCGCAGCGCGGCGACGAGGTCGCCCGACTCCTCCCAGGCGAGCGAGGCCTCCCGGAGCTGGCCCAGCACCTCGTGGCAGCGGGCCTCCTCCGCGCGGTCCCTCGGGTCGAGCGGGAGCAGCACGTCGAGGGCCTCTCGTCCGTGGCTCTCCTCTCGCAGCGCCACCGCCACCCGTCGCCGCAGCGAGCGCTCCACCCTCGCCGTCTCCGGCGGATCGTCCACGAAGAGCGCCCGCACCCCGCCCACCGCGTCCAGCAGCTTCACCCTCGCGGTGCGCCCCGTCGGGAGCAGCGCGGCCTCGCGCGACGCGGCCCACGACCGCAGCGCCCGGTCGAGCGGCTCTCGCAGCTCCGCGAACTCCGTCAGCACCTGCGGCCGCAGCGCCAGCAACGACTCCGCGCTCGCCCCGCTGTCCGCGTCGCCCCTCACCAGGTCGCGCACCAGCAGCGAGGCCTTCGCGGCGACCTTCATCTCCCCGAGCTGCAGCGCCTTGCGGGCCTCCTCCATCAGCTCCGCGCCGTCGAGCGAGCCCTGCTGCGAGGCGTTGATCCACGCGGCCCGACCCAGCAGCCGGTGCACCTGCCTGCGGATGGTGGGGTCGCTCACGCCGCAGCGGGAGTCCGCCCGGCCCAGCAGGCCGCGGGCGTGGCGCAGCCGGTCGAGGGCGCGCCGGGGGTGCGCGTGGAGCAGCGCCGCGGCCTCCTGGATGTACTCCAGCACCAGCTCCTGCGCGGAGGCATCGTCGCGCGCGAGCAGCGCCAGCAGGGCGTCGGGGTCGATGCTCGCGACGTAGCCCTCCAGCGGACCCTCCTGGTCGTCGACGCAGAGCCGGTGCAGGGCCCCGTCGCCGCTGGGGTCTTCCCCCACGTCGAGGAAGATCACCGTGTCCGTGGCGCGGCTGAGGGCCACGCGAAACTGGTCCGCCCGGGTGCGCGCCCTGAGGCTCTGCACCTGGTCGTTCTTGCGGGCGCGCAGCGCCTCGATCTCCCGGATGCGGCGGGCGCCGTCGACGACCGCCACCACGGAGAAGTCGAGCCCCTTCACGGCGTCGCTGCTCCACACGTCGAGCCCGTCGGGCTGAAGCTCCGGCGGCACCCTCGCCCCGGGAAACACCAGCACCGTGCTCGGCCGCTCCAGCAGCGCGCGCCCCACCCTGGCCAGCGTCGCCACGTCCGGGACGCGGCACCGCAGCACCCGCCCCGACACCGACTCCTCGATCTCCAGGTCGGCCCTCCCCCTCGGGCGCTGCGCCTTGTCGAGGTGCTGGTAGAGCGACCACGAGCGCTCGACCAGCGTCGCGATCGCCCGGGGAGAGCGCACGTTGCCCAGCAGGTCGAAGGTGCTCCCGGGCCCCAGCGTCGGGGCCACCGCGTCAGCGAAGGCGCCCCAGTCGAAGTCCGTCGGGCGAACGGTCTGGCTCTCGTCGCCCGCCACCATCACGTCGAGCGGCGCCTCGCGGCCCTCGCTCGCGGCCGAGACCAGCGCGGCGAGCAGGGCGATCTCGACCAGCGTGAGATCCTGCACCTCGTCGACGAAGACGGCGTGGAGGTCGGCGAAGACCTTCGGGGGCTTCGCTCCGGCGCGCACCTTGTCGAGCGCCCGGCGGGCCCACCACGGGTCGCCCACGATCTCGGGCAGCAGCCTCGGGTCGAGGGCCTGCACCGCCTGCACGGCGTTGCGGGCTGTGCGCTCGTCGAGGGTCTTCGACCGCAGCTTCACGAAGGCCTCCTCGCGAAGGAGCTGCCCCTCGCACGGCGGAGCGCCGCGGAAGGGCGTAGGCAGCGCGGCCCCGGCGATCCAGGCGTGGAGCTCGCCGAAGAGCTCCTCGGGGTGCTTGTCCCAGGGGGCGAACTTCCTGGGCGCCGAGTCCAGCGCGCGGGCGAGCACGGTGATGCGCTCGGCGAGGGGCGCGACCACCGCCGGGGCGGCAGGGAGCACCCGGCGCAGCAGCTCGCCGAAGGTGAGCACGGTCACCAGCGAGGGGTCGGGAGCGAACTGGTCGAAGAAGTCCCGGGCGCGCTCGGCGAGGAGCGCGTTGTAGGTGAGGTAGAGGGTGCGCTGCCCCGGCGCGCCGAGGGCGGCCTGCTGGAGCACGGTGGTCTTGCCCGTCCCCGGCTGGCCTCGCAGCACCCGCAGCCGGACCTTCGACTCGATGGCGTCCTGCTGGGAGCGCAGCAGCTCGGGGAAGAGCCCGTTGTCCTTGAGCTCCTGGCCGGGGAGCGAGACCCACTGGTCGGGGCCGCCCGGGTCGAGCGCGGCGTGCGTCTCGTCATGGTGGCGCACCGCGCGCACCAGGATCTCCAGCGGATCGAGCCCCAGGTGCTTCACCGGCGGCGACCCCGCCCTCGCCCACCAGAGGTAGAACTGGTGCCCGCTGTTGCCCCCGAGGTCGGTGCGCAGCCAGCCCCGGCCGAGGCCCTGGACGCCCTTCACCTGCGGCGGCATCCCCTGGGCCGCGAGCTGGGAGAACACCAGCCGGGCGCGCTGCTGGAGCTGCCGGTCGCTCCGCGGGTCGTCCATCCACTCGAGCACGTCCTGGTGGACGAGCAGCTTGCGGCGGCGCGGGGCTTCGGGCGGGCGCTGGGTCATCGACCCGAAGCCTACACTGCGCGCGGCGAGCTACCCCCCATGGCCTGCGGCAGCGCAGAGCTCCTCGAAGGACTGCTGCACGTCGGCCGCGAGGGCCTCGACGTCGGGCACCGCGTCGGGGTCGGCGTAGAGCCCGATGTACATCCCGCCGTCGTAGCTCACGATGGCGACCCCGACGCCCTGGTGGGTGAAGAGCGGCACCACCGCGTGGATCTCGGTCATCCTCGACCGCCCCACGTAGATCGGAACCTGCGGCCCCGGCACGTTGGTGATGGTGACGTTGAAGGCGCGCAGCATCGACGCGATGCGAAACACCGCGGTCACCACGTTGGGCCCGCCGAGGTCGCCCACGCGCTCGATGAAGGCCGCCCCCTCGATCTCGTGGGAGTCGTGCTTCAGGTGCTCGCAGGCGCGGTGCACCGCCTCGAAGCGCGCCCGGGCGTCGGGCTCGCTCAGGGGCAGGTGCACCAGCACCAGGGAGATGTGGTTGCCGACGCCGTCCTCGCCCATCCTGGGGCGGAGGTCGACCGGGACGAGCGCACGGAAGTCCTTCAGCGCGTCCACGGGGTCGCCGCGGCGGCCCAGGTAGCGGCGAAGCGCCCCGGTGACGACGGCGAGGGCCAGGTCGTTGAGGGTGCCGCCCAGGGCCTTGCGCGCCTCCTTCGCCCGGGAGAGGTCGAGCCGGGTGCTGGTGTACGTGCGGTGAGGCCCCACCTCGGCGGGGTTGACCGACGACGGAGACGCGGGCCGCAGCCCGTCGCGCAGGGTGTGCACCAGGCCTTCGGCGATGTCCTTCGCCTGCGCCCCGTGACCCAGCGAGCCTCGCAGGTCGTGCAGCGCGTGGGCGATGGAGTGGGCGCTGTCGGAGGCGAGCGCACTGGCGATCTGGAGGGTGTTGGGCGCGTGCCGGGGGCTCCACGCTGCGGGCGAGGGAGAGAGGTCGCCGGGCTCGGTGCGAAACACGGAGGCCAGCAGGCCGATGCCCGCGACGCCGTCGACCATCGCGTGGTGGAGCTTGAAGAGGATGGCGAAGCGCCCGCCGGAGAGGCCCTCGACGAGGCTCGCCTCCCAGAGCGGGTGCCGCCGGTCGAGGGGCTGGGAGAAGATCCGCCCCATGAGCCGCATGAGCTGGGCGTCGTCGCCGGGGTGGGGGACGGCCGTGTGGCTCACGTGGTGCTCGATGCGGTAGCGCTCGTCGTCGACCCACACCGCGCCGAGGCCGGACACCTCGCGCACCACCTGGCGGAAGCGCGGGACCTCCGAGACCCCGGCCTCGAGCAGCCGGGTGAGCGTCGCGGCGTCGAGCGAGCCGTCGGGCGAGACGAGGCCGCCTCCCTCGAAGACCATCAGGGCGCCGATGTGCATCATCAGGGCGCCGCCCTCGATGTCGAAGAAGACCCGATCGGTGGCAGAGAGCTTCTCGATGTCCATGGCAGAGATCCCCCCTATTGGCCCTTGAAGTCTGGCCACCGCCGCCATCGGCCTCAAGCCGGGGCGTGACGATCGGCGGCCGACCGACGAGGGCGCATGGTCCATGATGCGCGCGTGACGCCCGACGAGCTGCCCATCCACGCTGTCCGAGCGGCCTTCGACGCCGCCCTCTCCGCCGGCCCGGTGGTGGTCTCCTCCCCCACCGGGTCGGGCAAGTCCACCGAGGTCCCTCGCTGGGCCACCTCGCGCGGCCGGGTGCTGGTCGTCGAGCCCCGCCGCGTCGCCTGCCGCAGCCTCGCCGCCCGCGTCGCCGAGCTCGAGGGCACCCCCCTCGGGACCACCGTCGGCTACGCCGTCCGCGACGAGTCGGTCTCCTCCGAGGCGACGCGTATCCTCTTCGCCACGCCCGGCGTCGTGCTCCACGCCCGCGACCTCGTGGGCCGCTTCGAGACCCTGGTGCTCGACGAGTTCCACGAGCGCAGCCTCGACCTCGACCTGCTGCTCTCGCTCTTCTCGGGCCTCCCCTCGCCCCGCCTGGTGGTGATGTCCGCCACCATCGACGGCGACCGCGTCGCCCGCCACCTGGGCGCCGTGCACGTCACCGCCGGGGGCCGCGCCTACCCCGTGGACGTGCGCCACCTCGACCCCGGTCCCTCGCTCCCCCACGCCGACGAGCTCGCCTCCCGCGTCGCCCGCGCCGTCGAGGCCGCCGCCGCCGACCCCGGCGACGTGCTGGTCTTCCTCCCCGGCAAGGCCGAGATCGACGCCTGCGCCCGCGCGCTGCGGAGCCACGCCTTCGAGGTGATCCCGCTGCACGGAGGGCTCTCGCTCGACGAGCAGCGGCGGGGCTTCGAGCGCACCGCGCGGCGCAAGCTCATCCTGGCGACCAACGTCGCGGAGACGTCCATCACGCTCCCCGGCGTCGGGGTGGTGATCGACGCGGGCCTCGTGCGCCGCACCCGCTACCACGCGGGCCGAGGCTTCCTGGCGCTCGGGCCCATCGCCCAGGACAGCGCCGCGCAGCGCGCCGGCCGCGCAGGGCGCACCGGCCCCGGGGTCTGCTACCGGCTCTGGGGGAGGGTCGCGATGCTGGAGCGGGCGACGCCGCCGGAGATCCACCGGGAGTCGCTGGTGCCGCTGGTGCTTGGCGCGGCGGCGTGGGGTCGTCGCGTGGACGCGCTGCCGCTCTTCGACCCGCCCAAGGCCGCGGCCCTCGACGCGGCGAGGGACGAGCTCACCCTCCTCGGCGCCATCGACGCCGAGGGGGCGCTCACCCCTCGGGGGCACGAGCTCTACGGGCTGCCGCTCGACCCTCCGCTCGCCCGGCTGCTCATCGAGGCGCGAGGCCACGGCAGCCTCGACGACGTGATCGACCTGGTCTCGGCGCTCGCCGTGGGTCGCCCGCTCTTCCTCCCTGGCGGGCCGAGCGAGGACGACGAGCTGCGGCGGGGGGAGTGCGACGCGACGGCGCTGATCCGCGCGGTGAGGGAGGGCCGGGAGCGGGAGGACGGGCTGTCGTACATGGCCCTCGGCGAGGCCCGACGCATCCGGGCGAGGCTGCGACGGGCGCACGGCCTGGGGAGCGCTCCGACGGGGGCTCCCATCGACCGGGAGGCCCTGGTGCGCACCGCCATCGCGGCGGACCCTCGCTCGGTGCACGTGGCGAGGGTGCGGGGGCGCAGCGTGGCCTTCAGCAACGGCGGCACGGAGCTGGAGCTCGCCCGCGAGAGCCTCGCGCAGCGGGTGAAGGAGCTCGACGCCATCGTGGTGTTCGAGTCGCGCGCCCTCGGGGTGGGGCAGGACGCGCGGGTGCTGGTGACCTGCGCGAGCCCGGTTCCGCTCGCCACGGTGGCCCGGGCGGGCCTCGGCCGAGACCGGCTCGATCGGGTGCAGCTGGAGCGCGGCGCCATCGTCGCCCACGTCGAGCGGGTCTACGCCAACCGGGTGATCGCGACGAGGGAGGAGACGCCCTCGGGGGAGCTGGCGCGAGAGGCCATCGCGACGCTGTTTCTTCGGGGGAGTTTGTTCAAGCAGGCGCTGCCGGTGACGCGCGACCGGCTGGCGCTCTCCCGGCTGGCGGTGAAGCTGGGCCACGCCGCGGAGCTCGCCCCGTCGGTGCGAAGCGGGCCGACGATCGAGGCGTGGGTGGCCGCCCGGCTGGTGGAGCTTGGCGTGGAGGGAGGCGACGACCTGGCGCTGCTGTCCTCGGACGACCTGCTGGCGCCGGAGGTTCCGGCCTGGGTGCGCGACGAGGTGGAGCGCGACCACCCTCGCACGGTGAGCGTGGGCGACGCGATGTACGAGGCCGACTACGACCTCGACCGCCGCCGGGTCACGCTGCGCCTGGTGCGCGGCTCGCGGCGGGATGCACCGCCGTTGCAGTACCTCCCTCGCTTCGCGGGCCTGGGCATCGTGGTGGAGGGGCCGCGAGGCGCCACGGTGCTCCGGGGCTGAGCGGTCGCCCTGCGGTACTCTCCGCGGCCATGAGATCGCATCGCAAGGAGCTGTGGTTCGAGACCGCGAAGCGGATGGAGCTGGTGCACATCACCGCGCAGGTGGAGGCCGCGGTGCGCGAGAGCGGCGTGCGCGAGGGCCTGTGCCTCGTGAACGCGATGCACATCACCGCGAGCGTGTTCATCAACGACGACGAGCCGGGCCTGCACGCCGACTACGCGCGCTGGCTGGAGGAGCTGGCGCCCCACGCCCCGACCTCCCGCTACCGGCACAACCTCACCGGCGAGGACAACGGCGACGCGCACCTCAAGCGCCAGGTGATGGGCCGCGAGGTGGTCGTCGCCATCACCGACGGGGCGCTCGACCTGGGGCCGTGGGAGCGGATCTTCTACGGCGAGTTCGACGGCATGCGCCGCAAGCGGGTGCTGGTGAAGATCATCGGGGAGTGAGCGCGGGAGTGCCTTCGGCGGAGGCCAGGAGAGCAGCCTCCAGACCACGCCCTCCCAGCGCGGCCTCGCCCGAGCGAAGCGGCGGGGAGCGACCGACCACGCTTACGGACGACGCCTCACCCGGAGCGAAGCGAAGGGGGCGACCGACCACGCCGTCCCAGCGCGCTCCGAGCGAAGCGTAGGGGACGAGCGACCACGCGGCTCAGTGACCCAATCAACGGCCACGAAGTCGGACGACGTGAACGGGTCATCGTTCGCTTCTACTCGACGGCCTCTCCGCTCGGCTCGTCGGCGACGGCGCGTTGGGACGGCGTGGTCGGTCGCCCCCTTCGCTTCGCTCCGGGTGAGGCGTCGTCCGTAAGCGTGGTCGGTCGCCCCCTCCGCTTCGCTCGGGTGAGGCGCGCTGAGTGAGGTAGTCGTTCGCGGCTCTGCTCGCCTGGCTCAGTCGCCGCCGGCCGCGTCGGCGGCGTCGGGCCCGGCGTCGAAGCACGACGCGGAGGGGTCGGTGTGCACCTCGTTCCACCGGCCGAGGCGGCAGGTCTGGGTGCGCCCGCCGCAGCCCGGGACGACGTAGCCGTAGCGGCACTCGACGCCCTCGAGGCCTGGGCAGGGCTGCGAGAAGACCGGGTCGTACGAGAGGCTCGGACAGGTGTAGCCGACCTCGCTCACGTCGGCGGCGGCAGCGTCGACGGCGGGCGAGGCGGACTCGCTACACCCCGCCGCGAGGGCCAGCGCGATCCACCAGGGAGCGCTTCGGGAGCGGTGAGCCCTCATGACGCCCTCGCGACGCCCATGCGCGCGACCCAGGCGTTCTCGTGGGCCTCGCCTGGCAGGTAGCGACGCCAGAGCTCGTCCATGCCGTGCTCCTCGAAGGCGCTGTACCCGTGTCGCCGCATGACCTCCGGGGCGCCCTCCGGGTCGAAGCTGAAGTGCCCGAAGTCGAAGACCACGCGGCCGCCGGGGCCCGCGACGCGCGCCATCCACGCGAGGCTGCGGTCGATGCTCGCCCGGGTGATGTACGCGGTGACGCCCTCCCACACGAAGACCGTCCCGACGCCAGGACGGAAGCCCTGGGCGACGAGCCCGGCGGTGAGGGTGTCCTCGAGGTCCGGCGCGTCGAAGTCGCACGCGACCCGGGCGACGGAGGGCGGCGCGGCCACCCCCGCGGCGTCGAGGAGCGAGCGACGGGTCTCGATCTGCTCGGCGAGGTCGACCTCGAAGATGCGCGCGACCGCCGGGGAGGCGAGCTCGGGCATCCGCAGCGCCCTCGCGTCGAAGCCCACGCCGAGCAGCACCACCTGCGAGATCCCCTGGGAGAGCGCCTCTCGGAGCACGTCGTCGATGAAGCGGGTGCGCAGCCGGATGCCGTCGCGGAAGAACGGCAGGTCGAGGAAGCGCCGCGTCCCCTCCGCGGCCTCGGCGTCGGCAGCGGCGGCGAAGAGGGCGGCGTAGGGGTCGTCGAAGAGTCGCTCGGACGGGGGCAGGAGGGCCTCGTCGGCGCGGACGGCGGCGATGGCGAAGGCGGTGCTGGCGACGGTGGAGCTCATCGTGGATGAGCAGACGAAAGCCCCCGCGACGCGGATCGTCAACGGGGCGTCGTCGGAGGGCGCCCGCTCAGAGGTCGAGCTTGTAGAGGTTGCCGTTCTCCTCGATGGAGTAGACGGCCTTGCCGGTGCCGAAGAGAAGCTGCGTGGCGCCGAAGTCGTCGGCCGAGCCGTACTCCTCCCACTCGCCGGTGGAGAGGTTGGTCTTGTAGAGCACGCCGCTCTCCTCCACCGAGTAGAGGTGGCCGCCGAGGGTGGCGAGGGTGCGCGTTCCCTTCCAGTCGCCCTCGTTGCCGATCTGCGTCCACGAGCCGTCGTCGCCGTCGATCTCGTAGAGGCTCCCGTCGCCCTCCAGCGAGTACAGCGTGTCGTTGTCCGCGAAGAGGAACCTCGTGTCCCACCCGTCGTCCTCGTCGCCCTCCTCCCCGAGCACCTCCCAGCTTCCGTCCGACAGGTCGGTCTCGTAGAGCGTGTTGTCGCTCACCGTGTAGAGGTAGCCGTCGATGGCCACGGCCGCGGTCGTGCCCTTCCAGTCGCCCTTCTTGCCGAGCTGACTCCACGCGCCGGTCTCCGGCTCGACCCGGTAGAGCGTGCCGTCGGCCTCGATCGCGTAGAGGTGGTCGCCGTCGATCGCGAGGTGCTGGGTGTTGTACCCGCTGCCGACCTCGTCCCAGCCGCCCGTGCGACCGCTCGTCGCGTAGAGCTTGCCGCTGCTCTCCACCGTGAACAGCCGCCCCTTGCTGCCGACGCCCACCGTGGTGTTCTTCCACGCGCCCGCGTCGCCGATCTGCTCCCAGCCCGCCTTGCTCGTCATGCCCGGTCTCTCCTCCACCGCCGCAGCGGTGCTGCGCGCAGAATCCCCTCCGCGCGCGACCGCGACATTGCCCGAGCCCGCGGTCGTGTAAAGAGCCCTCGCGCGACGTTGGGTCGACCCAACGTCGGGCGCCGCGCTCACGCGTCGGTCCAGACCTCCGCCAGGGCCCGCTTCAGCGCCTTGCGCACCGCCGCGAGCGCCGCGTCTGCGTGCTCCAGCGGCACGCCGCGCAGCGACACCGTCGGCGCCCCTCCGGCCGCCGCCACCCTCACCTCCGTGCCCTCCGCCGCGCGCCCGATCGCCTCGTCGATCGCGCCCTCCAGCGCTCGCTGCACCTCGACGCGCGCGTCGGCGTCCAGCGTCCGCGCGACCTCCGCCGCCCCGTCGTCTCTCGCCCCACCGCCCTGCGCCGCCCGCTCGGCACCCGTCGCAGCGCGCAGCTCATGCAGGCTGACCTGCGAGAAGGGCTTCTCGGTCACCCCGCCGCCCGCCTCCGGCACCCGGATCTTCAGCTCCGGCGCGTCCTCCGGCCCGTCGCGCTCGGGGGTCGCCGCGATGTAGCGCAGCAGCCGGTCGAGCTTCTCGACGCCGTAGCTCTCCACCATCGCCTCGGAGACCCGCATGTACTGGTAGGCGCTGTCCCGCGAGAGCCCGAGCACCTCATCGGCGTAGCCCTCGAAGGTCGCGTGACCGCGCGCCGCGAACAGCTCGAAGGTCGCCACCTGCGTCAGCTCGCGCCCGATCTTCCACACGTTGGCGCGCAGGTCCCGCTGAAGGCCCCGGATGCGCGCGGTCGCCCGGTCGAGCGCCACCCGCGCCACCTGCCGAGGGAGCGGCGCTTCTCCCGCGGGCTTCGTCTTCGCCGCGGCGGTCGCCTTCTTCGATACGGGCTTCTCGACCGGCTTGCGGGGGGAGCCTGACCTCATGGAGCTGCGCGTCTTCGCCATAGGGGCCGAGGAGCGTCGCACACCGATCGGGCCGTCGTCGCCTTTCGTGCGCCACGCCCCATCGGCCTCACCGCGCCCGGGATTCGGAGTACGACCGCGAGGCCGTCAGCGGCGAATTCTTCGGTACGACCGCGAGGCCGTCAGCGAGGAGTCCCCGGTACGACCGCGAGGCCGTCAGCGAGGAGTCCCCGGTACGACCGCGAGGCCGTCAGCGACCAGAGCCAGACCGCGACCGTAAGGGAGCGGGTGCGACCTACCACGTTACCAATCGTCGTCCGGAAACGTGGTCGCTCTCCGGGCAGAGGCGACGTCAGAATTCCGCACTGGCAGCGTGGTAGGTCGCACCCGCTCCCTTACGGTCGCGGTCTGGCTCTGGTCACTGACGGCCTCGCGGTCGTACCGGGGACTCCCCGCCGTCGGCCTCGCGGTCGTACCGGGGACTCCCCGCCGTCGGCCTCGCGGTCGTACCGGGGACTCCTCGCTGACGGCCTCGCGGTCGTACCGAAGAACTCGCCGCTGACGGCCTCGCGGTCGTATCGAAGAACTCGCCGCTGATGGCCTCTGGGTCGTACTCCGTACTCCAGCACCGCGCCCATCGCTTGACGCCGCCGCTCGTTGGAGCCCCATATCGGTCACACTCCCCCCCCGATGGCCCGCTCCCTCCCGCTCATCGCCCTCTGCGCCGCGCTCTCCCTGGGGGCGACGCACGCCCTCTCGCAGGTCGCCCCCTCCGCCGAGCCCAGGGAGGTCGTCACGCCGCCCAACGCGCGGGCCCGGCTCCCTCGGGTGACGGTCAACGTCCTCGACGGCCGAGACTCGCTCGCCCGAGGCGTGGTGCTCCAGGACACCGGGCGCATCCTGACGGCGCTCGTCCCGGTGCGGGAGGCCCGCGACCTGCGCGTGGTCTACCCCGACGGGCGCATCGACCGGGCGCGCGTGGTGGCGACCGACCCCGCCTGGGGCGTGGCGCTGCTGGAGGGCAACGCCGGGCGCTGGGTCGAGGGGCTGCGCATCAGCGACCGCGACGGCAGGGCCCGCGACGAGGTGAGCTGGGTCCCCATCGCGGGATCGCGGGTGTCGAGCGGCCTCCTGCGACGGCGGCGGTCCTTCGTGGGAGGCAACGCGGCGCTGCTGCGCGACGCCTGGGAGCTCGACCCCATCCCCGCCAACAGCGCGGTCGGCAGCGGGGTCTTCCACCACGCGACCGCCACCCTCGTCGGGCTCATCGTCCCGCCCGACCGGGAGAGCGAGATCACCGGCGCGGACGTCGCGTTCGCCGTCCCGGCGACCGTGCTGCGGGCCCTCGCCAACTCCGCCGCGGCGGCCGCCCGACCGTGGCTCGGGCTGGTGATGGTGGAGATCCCCCCGGGCGCCTCGGTGCGCTTCGCCACCGGGGGCCTGCGCATCGCGAGCGTGGCCGCCAACGGTCCTGGCGCCGCGGCGGGGCTGCGCGGCGGCCCCAACGGCGACGTGATCGTGGCGGCCGAGAACCGCGCGGTGCGCTCCCTCGCCGACCTGGGCGACATCCTGGAGGGAAGGCAGATCGGGCAGGAGGTCACGCTCCGGGTGACCCGCGGCGGGGCGACCTTCGACGAGACGCTCACCCTGGCGGCGCGCCCCGCGCCGAGGGAGGAGCCCAACGAGCAGGCGACGCCTCGGGCGCCGGGAGAGTAGGATTCCCGCCCTCATATGCGTCTGGCGGATCGGTACCGGTTGGTTCGTCGGGTGGGAGAGGGCGGCGGCGGGGGAGTCTTCCTCGTGGAGGACCGCCTCGCGGGTGACGCCCTCATGGTGCTCAAGCGCCTCAACGCGCAGGCCCACGCCACGCTCTCCCAGTGGCTGGTCAACGAGTTCCAGGTGCTGGCCCAGCTCGACCTGCCGACGGTGGCGCCGGTCTTCGATTTCGGCCTCGCCAGCGCCGACGCCGAAGACCCCGGAGGAACCTTCTTCACCCGCGCCTTCGTCGACGGCTCCCCCCTCGACGAGGCCCTCCCGATCCTCGACGCCCCCCGGCTGCGCCGGCTCTTCCTCTCCGCCGCGGAGACCCTCCGGGAGCTTCACCGCCTCGGGGTGGTGCACGGCGACCTCAAGCCCGCCAACCTGATCGTCCCCAGGGGGGCCGACCACGTGGTGCTCATCGACTTCGGCCTCGCCCACGGGGCCATGGCCGCGGCCTCCCACGTGCGCGGCGGAACCCTCGGGTTCATGCCCCCGGAGCGCCAGGCGATGCTCCTCGCGGGCGAGTCGCTGCCGCCCGATCCCCGCGCGGACGTCTACGCCCTCTCGGTCTCCCTGCGCGTCGTCCTCTCCGGCGGAACTATCCTCCCTCCGGGCTCCCCTCCCCCCGCCCTGGTGGGCTCCGACGAGGGACTGCGCGCCCTCTGGACGCTCACCGAGCGAGGCGCGGCCGAGCAGCCCGCTCGACGCTTCGCCACCATGGACGACCTTCTCGCGGCCCTCGGGGACGTCGCCGAGGGGACCTCCCCCAGCCTTCGCCCGGCCTCGATGCCCAACCGCGTGGTGCTCCGCCCCGAAGGCCGCGAGCCCGAGCTCGGAACCCTCCTCGACGCGGTGGCCCGCCGCCTCGTCCGCCGCGACGGCTCGCTCGCCGCCGTGGCCATCGTCGGCGAGGAGGGCAGCGGCCGCACCACCCTCCTCCGGGAGATCGCCTGGCGGGCCCAGCTCCGCGGGGTGCAGACCCTCCGGCTCCAGGGCGAGCCCGGCGAAGGCCCGCTGCGACGCCTGCGCGAGGGCGCCGCGGTGCTCTCCGGTAGGGCCCTCGCCCCGGACTCCCCCGAAGACCTCTCCGCCGCCCTCCGAGAGGCCGCCCGCACGGCGCCGGTGCTCCTCCTCGCCGACGACCTCGACCGGGCCGACCCCGCGGTGCACGCGCTTCTCCGCTCGGTGGCCTACGCCTGCGAGCCCGACGAGCCGCTGCTGGTGATCGCCGCCGCGACCACCGCCGAGTCCATCTCCACGCTGGAGGCGAGCTCTCGGGTGGAGCTCGGTCCGCTCGACCAGTCCGCGGTGGCGGCCCTCTGCGCCCAGACCCTCGGCGCGGTGGAGCCCGCCGTGGTGCTGGCGGTGCGGCGCCGCTCCGGGGGCCTTCCCCTGGCGGTGCACGAGCTGCTGGAGACGCTGGCCCGCTCCGGCGCGGTGTCGCCCGCCGACGTGGAGGCCGCGGAGTTCAGCGGGCGGGCCCGCGACGCGGCGACGCGGCGGCTCTCGGCGCTCCCGGCGAGGGTGGTGGAGGCCGTCGCGGTGGTGGCGATGCTGGGAGGCGAGGCCACGCCCGAGCGGGTGAGCGCGGCGCTGGGGGACGAAGGGGCGCTGGCCGAGGCGAGGCGCGAGGGGGTGCTGGGCCGGGAGGCAGACGGCCGCTGGACGCTGGCCCGAGGGGCGCTGGAGTCGACGGTGCGAGAGGCCGTGGGCGAGGGGCCCTGGGCCTCCGTGGCGAGGCGGGTGGCCGAGGCCCTGGAGGCGCAGCGGGCGCCGGTGACCCTGAGGGCGACGGCGTGGCTGAGGGCGGGCGAGGTCGAGCGGGCAAGGGCCCTGGCTCCAGACGCGGTGACGGCGCTACGGAGGGCGGGGCTGCCGATGGCGGCGGTGACGCTGCTGGAGGCGCTGAGGGAGGCCGACCCCGGGCGGACGGACGCGGAGGCCCGCTACGAGGAGGCCGAGCTGCTGCACGAGGCGGGGCTGATGCCGAGGGCCGAGGCGATGGCGCTGGAGGTGTCCTCCCGCAGCGACGCCGCGGGCACGAAGGCGACGCTGCTCTACGGTCGGCTGCGGCGCCTCGCGGGCGACCTCGACGGCGCGGAGGCCTGGCTCACCCGGGCCCACGCGACGGCCGCGGAGGAGCTCCCTGACCTGGCCGCCGAGGCGCTGACCGAGGCCGCGAGGGTGAGCGTGGCGAGGGGCGACTACGCGACCGCGGTGGGCCGCTGCGAGGCGGCGATGGCGGGCGCGCGCAGCCCCCGGGTGAGGGCGGGGGCTCGCTCGCTGGGGGGCCTCGCGCTGGTGCTGGCGGGCGACGCGCCGAGAGGATCCGCCTGGCTGGAGGAGGCCCGCGAGGACTACGCGACGCTGGCGCTGCCCCGCGAGGAGGCGACGCTGCTGGCCTACCTGGCCATCGCGAGGGAGCGAGAGGGCGACCTGGAGGGAGCGAGGGCGCTGCACGAGCGCTCGCTCGACCGGGCGCGCGCGGCGGGCGACCTGAGGGCGATGGTGACGGCCCGCATCAACGTGGGCCAGGTGGCGCAGCGCCTGGGTGACCTGGGCGCCTCGCTGGAGAACGACCAGGCGGCGCTTCGGCTGGCCCAGCGCTCGGGGCTGCGTCCCGCGGTGATCAACGCGAGGCTCAACATGGCGAGCCAGCTCATCCGCATCGGGAGCCTCGACCGCGCGAGGGCGGAGCTCGACGTGGTGCTCTCCCTCGCCCGGGAGACGCAGGCCCACGAGCTGGCGGCGGCGGCGACGCTGATGCTGGGGGTGACCCGGGCGCGCGGCGGCGAGGTGGACGCGGGGCTCGCCCTGGTGGCCGAGGCGGAGTCTCGCTTCGAGGCGATGGGCCAGGCCGACGACGCGGCGGACGCGGCGCTCGACGCGGCGGAGGCGCTGCTCGACCGGGGCGTGAGCGGCGACGTGGAGCGGGCGCGAGAGGCCCTCTCCCGCGCGGCGAGGCACGGGGAGCTTGGGCTGCGGGCGTGCCGGGCGGCGCTGCTGGAGGCGCGGTGCCTGCTGGCGGTCGGCGGGGCGAGAGAGGCGATGGCGAGGGCCTCGGCGGCGATCACCGAGGCCGAGGCGCAGCGCGACTGGGAGGTGCTCTCCCAGGCGCTGGCGGTGAGGGCCCAGGCGCTCTCGGCGACGGGCGCCGACCTCCACGCGCGCCGCGACCGGGAGCGGGCGCTGGAGGTGCTGGAGGAGAAGGCGATGCTGCTGCCGCCCGACCTGCGCGGCGCCTTCTGGGGCGTGGCGAGGAGGGCCTCGCTGAGGGCCTCGCTCAACACCCAGGGAGTGAGCCCTGGCGCGTCGGAGATCGTGCTCGACCCGCAGGTGATGAAGCGCGCGACGGCCATGGGCATCGCGGGGGCGCGAGGCGCCACGGTGGGCGGACCTACGCTGATGGCCAACGACGAGCGGCTGCTGCTGCTGCTCGACCTGTCGCGTCGGCTGGGCGAGGAGAACGGCCTGGAGCGGGTGCTCGACCAGGCGGTGCGGAGCGCGGTGGAGCTCACCAACGCCGAGCGGGGCGCGCTGCTGCTGGCGGGCGACGGGGCGCTGGTGCTGCGCGCCAGGGTGGGACCTCGGCAGGGCGACGGCCCGGACGACGTGGTGTCCCGCTCCATCGCCGACACGGTGTGGATCGACGGCGAGCCTGTGGTGACCCTCGACGCGAAGGGCGACCGTCGCTTCGCGGAGTTCAGGTCGGTGCACGAGCTCGGGGTGACCGCGGTGGCGGGGGTGCCGATGCGCTTCCGGGGCCGGGTGGTGGGGGTGCTGCTGGTGGAGAGCCGGCGGCGCAAGGTGGCCTGGGCGGCCTCGGACGTGTCGCTGATGATGGCCTTCGCCGAGCAGGCGGCCATCGCGGTGGAGCACCAGCGCCTGGTCGAGGAGCTGGAGGCCCGCACCGGCGAGCTGGAGGCGGCGCGCCGCACGCTGGAGTCGCTGCTGGAGTCTCGCGACCACGAGCTTCAGGCCACGCGCACCTCGCTGGTGAGGGCGCAGGACGCGCTCAGCCGACGCTTCGCCCCGGCGGGGGTGATCGCAGGGACCGAGTCGATGCGCCGCCTCTTCGCGCTGGTCGAGCGGGTGCGCGACGCCGACGTCCCTGTGGTGATCGAAGGGGAGTCGGGCACCGGCAAGGAGCTGGTGGCGAGGGCGATACACCACTCTGGCGCGAGGGGGCGGGGGCCCTTCGTGGTGGTGCACTGCGGGGCGATCCCCGAGTCGCTGCTGGAGAGCGAGCTCTTCGGCCACGTGCGAGGGGCCTTCACCGGCGCCGACCGCGACCGCAAGGGGCTCATCGCCAGCGCCAACGGGGGCACGCTCCTGCTCGACGAGGTGGGGGAGATGTCCCCGCGGATGCAGGTCGAGCTGCTGCGGGTGCTTCAAGACCGCCGGGTGCGCCCGGTGGGAGGCGAGCAGGACGAGCCCGTCGACGCCCGGGTGATCGCCGCCTCGCAGCGCCCGCTCACCGAGCTCACCCGCGAGGGCCGCATCCGCGAAGACCTCTTCTACCGCCTCTCGGTGGTGACGCTCCGGGTGCCCCCCTTGAGGGAGCGCCTGGAGGACATCCCCGCGCTCGCGGCGCACTTCCTCGCGACCTTCGCCGAGGCGCAGAGCACCCCCCGCAAGCGCCTCTCCCGCGAGGCCATGACCCGGCTGCTGGGGGCCGACTGGCCCGGCAACGTGAGGCAGCTGCGGCACGTGCTGGAGAGCGCCTCGGTGCTGGCCGACGGGCCGGTGATCGAGGCCGACGCCCTGGCGCTCCCCCGCGCGACGCCGCTGGTGTCGCCGACGGTGACGGCGACCGTGACGGCGGGGCCCGCGGTGGGCGGGGCGTTTACAGCGGTGCGTAAGGCCAGCGAGCGCCAGCGCATCGTCGACGCCCTGGAGCAGGTCAACTGGAACAAGGTCCGCGCGGCGGTGGTGCTGGGCATGCCGAGGCGCACGCTCTACCGGCGCTTGAAGGAGTACGGCCTCCTGGACGAGTGATCGTCCTGTGCCGTACTGTGCCGCCGCGGCATGGGAACCAATCACCGACGGGGCGTGGCTGTCGTGGGCGGGGCATCGGCTCCGCGCCGCGGCGACCGTGGCTCGTGCCGTGCACCTGACGGAGGGGTGCGGTCGGTGACGAAGCGCCTGTCGTGGGTGGTGGTGATGGTCCTCGGGTCGGGGTGCGTGTTCACGCCCCGTCCGATGATCCCCTACGCCGACGACGCGGGCGGAGGGCTTGCTGCCACGAGCGACTCCGCGGTGACGGGCACTCCCTTCGCCGACGCCGGGGCGACCTTCTTCGGCGACGCGGCGGCCTCGGACGCGCCCGCGGCCTCGGACGTGCCCTCGCCCGAGGACTCGAACTGCCGTCGGGAGAGCGACGCCGGGGACTCCGGCTACGTCGACCGCGACGGGGCGCCGTGTGATCCGACGGCCTCGCGCCGTGACGGCGGAGCGCGGGACGTGCCCGACGGGTCCTGCGACGCGAGCGACGGGGCGGCGGACGCCTCCTGTGACGGCGGCCCCACCGCGGGGCAGACGGGGCTTCGGCGATGATCGGCGCTCGCTGGGTGGTGATCGGCTCGGTGCTGGCGGGCTGCGTGTTCACGCCGCGGCCGATGATCCCCCTGGAGGGCGACGAGACCGACTCCTCCAACCGCGCGAACGACGCCTCGGTGTCCGGCGACCTGGGCAGGCCCGCCGACAGCAGCACCCCTCGGACGGACGTGGGAGAGGTCCCGGCGGACACCGCGCCGCCGAGCTTCGACGCGAGCGCGGGGGCCGACGTCCCTGGCGCCACGACCTCGGACGCGGGCGGAGGCTTCGACGCGGGCTCCTTCAGCGACGCGGGCCCGGCGCAGGACGCGAGCGCGGAGTGCGACGCGACGGGCGACGCGACGGGCGACGGCGGTCGCTGCGTCGAGGATGTGAGCTCCACGGACGCGGACGCGAGCCCGTCGGACGCGGAGGCGGGCCTCTCGGGGCGCTGAACCCGGCGGCTTCGTGGCAGTGGTGATACCTTCCGCGACGATGGCTCGACGATGGTTCCTGCTCCTGGCGCTGACGCTCTCGGCGTGTGTGTCTGCCCCGGAGGCCGTGCGTGACGGGGGCGTCCGGTGCGCTCGCGACGAGGACTGCAACGCCGGCGCCTCCTGCGGGCGAGTCAGGCTCTGCGTGCTGAACTACTGCGCCGAGGACGAGGTCTTCCGGGTGTGCCCGGACGGCGGCTACCCCGACGCCGGCGCGCCTCGCGACTGATCAGAACCGCCCGCCCAGCGAGACGCTCCCGGGGCCGATGCCGAAGCTCACCCTGGGGCCCGCGGCGCGCTCCTGCGACGACGGCGCCGCCAGGAAGAGCACCATCGCCCCGACCGCGAGCACGCCTCCCGCGACGTATCCGCCGACCATCAGGTCGTGCGCGGTCGACACCATCACCCGGTCGTCGCTGCAGTTCTGCTCCCGGGTGCGCGACCCGGTGAGGCATCGGTCGTCGTCGTTCCATCGCTCGGCCGCGCCGTCGCGCAGCACCATCGCGATCACTCCCCCGCCGAGCGACAGCGCCGCGACGCCGAGCGAGACCCAGCCCAGCGCGCGGGTGACGCCACCCGAGCTGGGGGGCGGCTCCCTGGGCGGCGCGTCCCTCAGCACCACCCGCGTCGGCCCCACGGGTCGCACCTCGACCGCAGCCTCCGCCGCCGCAGCGCGAGCGTCCTCGAGCGGAGCGAGCTGCACCACGAGCCGCACGGTCTCCCCGGCGGCGATGGTCACCTCGCGGCGATCGGTCCGGTGCCCGGGGGCGCGCACCTCGACGGTCACCCGGCCCTCGGCGACGCGCACCGCCTCGGACATGGGGAGCACCCCCGCGGCGCGGCCGTCGAGGGAGATCGTGGCGCCCGCCGTGGCGGTCTCCACACGCAGCGATCCCAGGTGGCGCTCGACCTCCTGGAGCGAGAACTCCAGCGCCCTGCGCTGAGCGACCACCCAGCGATCGCTCGCCGCGCCGAGGGCCATCCGGAGGAAGCGCGACGCCGGCTCCCAGTGCTCGAGCGCGTGCTCGGCGAAGCCGATCTGCCCGGCGGCCTCCGGCGTCGGGCTCAGCGCGTAGGCCTCGCGGAAGGCCTCGAGCGCCGCGGCGTTGCGCCCTGCCCTACGCAGCGTGCGGCCCTGCTCGATGAGCGCTCGATCGCCCGTCGTCTGCGCCGAGAGCGCGGGCGTCACGAGCAGCCCGGCCATCGCCAGCGCGACGCCCCACCGCCTCACGGACACGGGACTCCGCCGCACAGCCGGAAGGGCGCCGGGGCTCCGGCGTCGGCGCGGGCCGCCACGCGGGTCCTCACCGCGGTCACGGCCCTCGGACGCACGGCGGGCGCGGGCGCAGGAGCGACCACCACCGGGGCGGTCAGCACCGGAGCGGCCACCACCGGAGCGGTCAACGCCGTCACCGGAGCGGGCGCGGGCGCGAGCGCCACCGCGGGAGCGGCGACGGTAGGGCTGTCGCTCGAGCCAGGCGCGGGGGAGCGCGAGGGCAGCAGCGCGGCGGCGGCGACGAGCCCGGCCGCGAGCACGCCCATGGTGATGGCGGGCACCCTGGAGGTCTTTCGCAGGGTGGTGGTGACCTCGCAGACCTCGCGCACCCTGGGCAGCAGCGTGGAGGCGGGGCGCGCCACCACCGGGGTCGGAGGAGCGACGAAGGCGGGCTGTTGCAGCGGGGTCGGGGCGGCGCCGAAGACCTCCCTCCAGAGGCCGCGGTTGGTGCGGCTGGCGAAGGGGAGCAGGGCGCGGCCGAGGGTGTGGAGGGACTCGTAGCGGCGGTCGGCGTCGCGGGCCATGGCGCGCTCGATGACGGCCTCGAAGTCCGCCGGGAGCTCGGGGCGCAGCGAGCGGGGGGAGGCGTGCTGGCCGAGCACGATGGCGTGCAGCAGGGGGTAGAGCTCCGGGGCGTTGAAGGGCACGAGGCCGGTGGCGCACTCGTAGAGGATCACCCCGATCGCATACTGGTCCGAGCGTCCGTCGATGGCGGCGCCCTGGGCCTGCTCGGGGCTCATGTAGAGGGGCGTGCCGATCATGGACGAGGCGCCGGTGATGCGCTGCGCGTTGGGGGCGCCGGTGACCTTGGAGATGCCGAAGTCGAGCACCTTGGGCTGGACGGCGCCGTTGCGGGTCTGCGCGAGGAAGATGTTCTCGGGTTTGAGGTCGCGGTGCACGACGCCCTCCTCGTGGGCGGTCGCGACGGCGGCGATGACCGGGAGCATCAGGTCGACGAGGCGCTCGACGGAGAGCGGACCTTCCCGCGCGATGAGCGCCGCGAGGTCTTCTCCCGCGAGGTGTTCCATCACGAGGAAGAGGGTGTCGTCGTGCTGTCCGACGTCGAAGACCTCGACGACGTTGGGGTGTCGGATGCGCGACGCCGCCCTGCCCTCCCTCAAGAACCTCGCGCGCGCCTCGGGCTCCCGGGCCATGGAGGGGTGCAGGGTCTTGAGGGCGACGCGCTTCTCCAGGTCGTCGTGCACGGCCTCGTAGACGGCGCCCATGCCGCCGACGCCGATGCAGCGCACCACGCGGTAGCGCCCGAAGCGGGTGTCCGGCGCGAGGGTGGCTTCGGGCGTTGACGAGGGGAGCGACATCGGAGCGGCGGTGTGTATACGACGATTCGGGCGGGGCTTCGAAGGGGCGGCTCAGCGGGTGCGGGCGCAGCGCAGCCCGATGCCATAGAGCGGGAGCGAGCCGCCCATCTCGGCCCCGAAGCGCGACGCCGAGCGCATCACGCCGAGGGTGGTGAAGAACCACGACCCGCCGCGGATGGTGCGGGCCCCGCGCTCCTCGACGTTGCAGACCGGGTTGACCCGGCCGCCCGGCAGGGCGCCCCAGCAGCCGCGGCGGTCGGGGCCGTCGTAGGGGACGAGGTTGTCCGCGGTCCACTCGTAGATGTTCCCGGAGAGGTCCCAGATGCGGGCGCCGGGGAGGTCGGGCGACGGGGCGTAGCTGCCCACCCGGCGGGTGCGGGCGCCGTCCTCGTTGGGGCAGGCAGACTGGTTCCACCGGGCGCGGTCGCAGGTGGGGAGCGGGTCCTCGTTGCCCCAGGGGTAGAGCCTCCCGGCGCGCAGCCCTCCCACCTCGCGACCGCGCGCGGCGAACTCCCACTCGGCGTCCGTCGGGAGGCGCCCCCCGTCCCACACGCAGAAGGCCTGCGCGGTGTACCAGTTGATGCAGTTGATCGGGTGCTGCTCGCGCGCCCCGGGCGACAGGGTCCAGTTGCAGGCCGCCTCGAGGGTGGTCGGGTCGGGCTCCTGCACCCCCTCGGCGAGGTTCACCGCGCCGCCCGGGTAGGCCACCGTGCGCACCATGGGCAGCCCCTTGGCCACGGCCCAGAAGCGACGAAAGCGCGAGAGCGTCACCTCGTGCGTGTCGATGGCGTAGGGCCCGACGGTGATCCTCGGCTGCTCGGGCGACCCTTCGACGGCGCTCAGGGCGTCGGCGACCCCCATGGTGAAGGTGCCGCCGGCGATCTCCACCAGGCCGCAGCCGATCTCGCTCGGCTCGGGGCACGAGGTCTGCGACGTCACCGGCCGGGGCGCATCGACCGGAGCCACCGCGTCGCGAGGGAGGTCGGCGGCGGGCGCGTCACGGCCCGTGTCGGCGCCCGTGACGTCGAGCCTCGCGGAGGCGTCGGCGCGATCGGTTCCGGGCTTGAGCTCCGGGGCGCAGGCCGCGAGCGCGAGCAGCGAGAGGAGTGGGGTGCTTGGTCGGGGGCCCATGGAGGAGCTTTCAGTCGAAGCGACTGGTACTACTCGAAGGCGCCGCGCGACGCGACCGAGGGGGTGGGCGTTCTGGCGATATCCGAGAGGGCGTCGGCGAGGACGCCTGCGAGCCGGGCGTGGGTGAGCGCGCTGGGGTGCTGGTCGCAGCCGTAGCCCTCCACGGCGGGGTCACCCGAGTACAGCTCCAGGAAGCGGATGTTGCCGTCCCCGTGCTGCTGGCGGGCGCTCACGAGGCCCTGCAGCGAGGAGCGCATCCGGGTGAGCCTCCCGGTCCCCGGCCGCGGATCGTCGTCGGCGATGAGCGGCCCCAGCGCCACCACGATGCGGGTGCGGGGGTAGAGCGAGCGCAGCCGGTCGAGGATCGCCTCGTAGCCTCGCTCGAAGGTCGCGGAGTCGAACTCCGGCCGCGACACGTCGTTGGTGCCGAGGTTCACCACGACGGCCTCCGGGACGAAGGCGCGCCAGTCCCAGGTGGAGCCCCGGTCCCCGGGGAGGGTGCGCTCCATCAGCGCGGGCATCATCTCGTCGGCCTCGGTGCTGTTGTTCCAGATGACCCCTCGGCCCGACCACGCCACCACGTGGACCTCGGCGTCCACGAGCTGCGCGGCGCGCGTCGCCCACGCCCTCGACGCGTCCGCGAACTCCGCGCTGTAGTGGCACCCCGCCGGGCCGGCGACCCCGTAGCCCGCGGTGATCGAGTCGCCGATCGCCAGGATTCGATGGGGCCTCGGCGGGGCGGCGGCCTCCAGCGGCCCGTCGGCTCCGACGCCCAGGAGGGTGATCGCCCCGGCCTCGGGCTCGGTGAGCTTCACCAGCGACACGACGTGCTCCCGCTCGGGCAGCCGCATGGCCACGCGATACTCCCCGTCGCCCTCTCGAAGCGCGAGCCGTCGCACCAGCACCCCGTCGATGAACACCCCGACGAGGTCGTGGTCTCGGATGCGGTCGTCGAGCAGCGTGTCCCGCAGGCGCAGGTCGAGCGTCCGCCCTCGGAAGCGCAGGTGCACCGTCGACGCAGGCCACGCGAACTCCGGCCCCTCGGAGGTGGGGCGGGAGCGGCCCTCGACGCGGAGGCGAGGATCGTTGCCGTGGGTCCAGGTGATGGTGGGGAGGCGGAGGTCCGGGCGCCAGGGCCGCGTCGCGGGGCGCTCGGGGGCGCAGGCCGTGATCAGCGCAGCGGCCGCGAAGAGGGCCCGATGGGAGACAGGGAGCGAGGCGCGGAGAGACACCCGTGGGTGCCTAGCACGGGATCGCCCGCAGCGACGGGCTCCCTCAGTCGTCGACCTTCCAGCAGAGGCCGGCGATGAGCATCACCAGCCCGAGGGCGACGCCCACCGCGTCCCAGCGGTTGGTGCGCATCGCGGCGGCCGAGAGCATCATCGTGATCGCCCCGCCGCCCAGCACCCAGGGCTGGGCGCGAGGGCGACGACGCAGCGCCGCGACGCCCACCACGCCGAAGATCAGCGCCTGGACGTACGACCACACATCCAGCGGGATGCGCGACACGTTGAGCTGCTGCGACGAGCGCCACAGCAGCACGAGGATCGCCGAGGTCGCGAACCACAGCGAGAGCAGCAGCGTGGCGGCGCCCCCGACCAGGGGCCATCCACGCCACCGCTGAAGCCGGGAGGTGAACCCCCCGGTCATGGGCGACCCCCTTCAGGGGTGTTGTTGCGGAGGCGGTAGGATTCGAACCTACGGATGAGTTTCCCCATCGACGGCTTAGCAAGCCGCTGCCATCGGCCACTCGGCCACGCCTCCAGAGCTCGTTGGTCCCGAGCGGAAAAGCTACCTAGCACGACTCTTCCTAGGAACTCAAGAGACTCCGTGCGCCAGCTTCTTCACGCCGTCGCTGAAGAGCACCTCGATGCGGCCCCCATCGACCGCGAGCACCTTGCCGCGGCCGAATTTCGCGTGGTCGAGCAGGGTGTCGCGCTTGTAGGTCTGCGCGGGCGCGTAGGTGGTGAAGGTCTCCGACTCGAGCGCGCCGACGGCGGTGTCCCAGGTCGGCACCTCGGTGCTGGGAGGATTGAACCCGAGCGAACCATCCGAAGCTCCCCCACGGGCAGAACCAGAGGCCTTCTTCGTGCGCTTCATCGACATGGCGTGCATCCCTCACACGGACGCCCCGCTTGCGCGCCCGTCTTTCGGCGCTGGCTCTACTCCCTCCCATGCCCTCAGCGCAACCAGTGGATGCGCGGCGCCCCCCCTTCTGCGGGCTACGGAGCGAAGCTGTCGAAGTCCGCGATCATCGACCAGAGCACGCGCGCCCCGGAGCCCCGCGAGGCGAGGCCCAGCTTGCGCAACTGCCGCGCATGGAAGGCCCGTCGGCCCACGTCGTCGAGCGTCGCCACGTCGTCGCGCGCCACCGCCGTCGCGCCCTCGCACCACGGGCCGTCGTCGTTGGCCGGCTCGCTCTCGCAGTCGATCATCCACATGCCCTCGAAGCGCGAGAACACCAGCAGCACCCCGTCGAGTTGTCGCGTCACCACCGTCGCGCCTGCTTCCATCGCCGCACCTCCTCGTGAGCGTCCTCCGCGATGCGCCGCGGCGGACCACTGAACACTCGCACAGTGCTCCGCTCCCGCGCAAGCCCCCTGCGCGTATCGCTGCGCCGCGTTGATTGTCGGGGTCGTTGTGCGAGAGTGCGCCTCCCTCGCCCGTGACTGACCCCATCGCTCCTCGTTCTCCGCGGCCGCTGCGCCTCGTGGCTCCCACCGCGCCTCGACGGGCGCTTCTCCCCTGGCTCGTCGTCGCCGTCGCGCTCTTCCTCGCCTGGTACTTCCGCGACCTGCTCAGCCTGCTCGGGGCCTCCTTCGCGATGGCCTACCTCCTCGACCCGCTGGTGATGCGCCTCGAGCGGCTGCGCATCCCCAGGCCCCTCGCCATCGTGCTGGTGCTCACGGTCATCGGCGTGGTCTTCACGCTGACCATCTGGTTCGTGGTGCCCGACATCGTGCGCCAGCTCACCGACCTGCTCACGTCGCTGCCGCGCAAGCTCCGTGACGACTGGATCCCCTGGGCCAACAACCTCCTGGTCTCGCTCCGCCAGCGCTACCGGGTGCGCATCCCGGTCACCGCGGAGTCCTGGCTCGCCCAGGCCGGCGTGCGCACCGACGAGATCGCCCGGCGCAGCCTCGGCATGGTGCAGTCCGCCGCCGACGTCTCGATCTCCATCATCGCGAAGGTGCTCGAGTCGGTCATCGTCGCGGCGATGGCCTTCTACCTGCTGCTCGACTACCACCGGCTGCTCGACGGGGTGTCCGAGCTCGTCCCCCGGCGCGCCGCCGACGACTTCGCCCGCATCGCCACCAAGGTCAACGCCGCGCTCGGCCGCTACGTCCGCGGCCAGGCGCTCGCGATGCTCATCCTCGGAACCCTCTTCGCCGTCGGGCTCACCGCGCTGAAGGTCCCCGCGGGCGCGGGCATCGGCATCCTGGCGGGCATCCTCACGGTCGTCCCCTACGTCGGCTTCTTCATCGCGCTCATCGTGTCGGCGCTGCTGGCGCTCCTCGACGGCGGCACCGGCGCCTGCCTCGCGGTCATCGGCTACATGGTCTTCGTGCACCTCGTCGACATCACCTTCGTCACCCCGCGCATCGTCGGCGGATCCATCGGGCTCTCCCCGGTGTGGGTCATCCTCGCGCTGCTCGCGGGCGGCAAGGTGGCGGGCTTCATCGGGCTGCTCGCGGCGATCCCGGTCGCGTCGGTGCTGCGGGTGCTGGTCGGCGAGGCGGTGGACTACTACCGCACCACGCGCTTCTACACGGCGATGCCCGCGCCCGAGGGGGCGGTGCACACCGTCGAGCTCACCCCGGTCGAAGGCCCCGACGCGGACTTCGCGCCGCCACCGCCACCACCACCCGTGGCGGGGCCCCGCACGATGCCGGACTTCAACCCCACCTCCCGTCACACCTTCGCGGACGGCACCCCCGAAGAGCCCAAAGGAGAACCGTAGAGATGTCAGGAGTCAGCGTCGAAGACCGCGGCGGCGCCCGTTGGATCACCCTCGACCGCCCCGATTGCCGCAACGCCCTCGACCCCGACGTGCTCGGCGCGCTGCGGGCGGGCGTCGACGGGGCCGTCCCCGCGGGCGCTCGCGCCATCGTGATCGTCGGGCGCAGCGGGGCCTTCTGCTCCGGCGCCGACCTGCGCTACGCGATCGCCCAGGGCCCCGAGCTCATCGCCAGCGTCGAGACCCACCTCGCCCACTTCCAGGACCTCGTGCGCGCCATCGTCTCGTCGCCGCTGCCCACCATCGCCGCGGTCGACGGCGCGGCCTACGGCTTCGGCTGCGACCTCGCGCTGGCGTGCGACCTCCGCGTGGCCACCTCCCGCGCCTACTTCCAGGAGGGCTTCGTCCGCATCGGCCTCATCCCCGACGGCGGCGGAACCTGGATGCTCCCCCACCTCATCGGCCTCTCCAAGGCCCTGGAGCTCACCCTCCTCGGAGAGAAGCTCGACGCCGCCTCGGCGCTTCACTTCGGCCTGGTCGCGAAGGTGGTCGCCCCCGACGAGCTCGACGCCGCGGTCACCGCCATGGCCGACAAGCTGGTCAACGGCCCTCCGCTGGCCATCGGGCACATCAAGCGCCTGGTGCGCTCCGGCCTCTCCAAGAGCTTCGACGAGGCCTTCCGCGACGAGGGCGCTGCGCAGACCGAGTGCCTCCGCTCGCAGGACTGCATCGAAGGCATCACGGCCTTCTTCCAGAAGCGCCCCGCCGCCTTCACCGGCCGCTGAGCGCTCCCCTCCCATGCGCAGCGCGCTCCATCGTGCCCTGGTCCCCCTCGCCGCCGGTCCGCTCGCGGGCCTCGCGGTCGGTTTACTCTCCGCGGTAAAAGCCCCCCCGGGTCAGCACCTCGACCTCGGGCTGCGCCTCGCCGGCCTGCTGGTGATCCCCGGGCTCGCGGTGGGCGCCGCGCTGGTCCCTCTGGCGCTGCTGGCCTCTCCCGCCATGCTCGACCGGCTGCGCGCCCGCGTCGCCCCGCACCTCCCGATGGCCGCCTCGCTGCTGCTGCTCGCGCCCGTGACCGCCGTGCTCTGGATGGCCCTGGTCTCGCTCGCCGGGCGGCACTTCCTCACCGCCTACCACCACGTCGGGCTCGCGGCCTTCGCGCAGTCCTTCGCGCTGCTGCTGCTCACCCTCGCGACGCTCTCCCTCCTCGCCCTCGCGACTCGCCTCGTGGCCCCTCGCGTCCCCGCGCAGCGACCGCTCCCTACCGTGCTGATCGCCTCCGCCGCGGCGGGCCTCGCGCTCGCCCTCGCCACCGCCGCCCACGGCGTCTACTGGGGCAACCCCGACGGAACCTTCACCCGCGCCGCCTTCCTCCTCTCGGGCTTCGGCGTCTTGAAGAAGCCCGAGCTCGACCTGACCCCGGTGCTACAGCTCGGCGCCATCGGTGCGCTCTCCCTCGCGCTGATGCTCCCGCTGCGGCGCTTCGCCCTCCCCGGCTTCGCGCTCGCGGTGGTGCTCGGCGTCGCGGCGCTTGGCTTCGACGCCACCCGCTTCGAGCGCAGCCCCGTGGCGGTGGACATCGACGCCCGACCGACGCTCCCCCGCGCGGTGCTTCGCCTGCTCCGCAAGCGCACCGACGCCGACCGAGACGGCTTCGCCCGGCGCTTCGGCGGCGGCGACTGCGACGACCGCAGCGCCTCCATCAACCCCGGCGCGACCGACCTCCCCGGCAACCGCATCGACGAGGACTGCTCGGGCTCCGACGCGGTGGCGCCTCCCCGCAGAGTCCGTCCCGTGGAGGCTCCCCCCTCGCCCTCCGCGCCGGCGCTGCCTCGCATCGACAACCTGATCCTGGTGACCGTGGACACCCTCCGCTGGGACCTCCACTACGCGGGCAACCCCCACCCCATCTCCCCCCGCCTCGACGAGCTCGCGGCGCGCTCGGTGGTCTTCGATCACGCCTATGCGATCAGCTCGTACACGGGTCGGGCGATCGGCCCCTTGATGACCGGGCGATATCCCACCGAGTGCCCTCGGGACGCGCAGCACTTCACCCGATATCTCGCGGGCAACGTCTTCCTGGCAGAGCGCTTGAAGCAGGCAGGCTTTCGCACCGCGGGAGCGGCCTCGCACTTCTACTTCGAGCCCCGCTTCGGGCTGACCCAGGGCATCGACACCTGGGACATGTCCGCCCAGCCCTCCGGCGAGCAGGAGACCCGCTCCGCGGACCACCGCGTGGCCGACCGGGCCATTGCCTTGTTGCAAGAGAGCGCACGCGCCGGTGGGCGCTTCATGCTCTGGGCGCACTTCTTCGATCCCCACAAGCAATACGTCGATCACCCGGAATTCCCCCTCTTCGGCCGAGGGGAGCGGGCGAAGTACTTCCGGGAGGTGATGTTCACCGACGCGCAGGTGGGCCGGCTGCTCGACGCGCTGGCGGCGCTGCCCGGGGACGTCGCGCAGCACACCGCCGTGGTGGTGACGGCCGACCACGGCGAGGCCTTCGCCGAGCACGGGATGTCCTGGCACGGGGTGGAGCTGTGGGAGGAGCTGGTGAGGGTCCCGCTGATCGTCTACGTGCCTGGAATGGCGCCGAGGCGGGTGGACGCGGCCCGCAGCCAGATCGACCTGGCGCCGACGCTGCTAGGTCTATTGGGACTCGAACGCCCCGCCGAGGGGACACCCGACGCGATGTCGGGAGAGAGCCTGCTGGGCGACCTGCGCGGCGAGGCGGTGGCTGCGCGGCCGATCTACCTGGAGCTACCGGAAGGGCCCTACAACAGCCTGCGCCGTGGGGTCATCGAAGACGGCTGGAAGCTGCTGGAGCGGGGCGTCGGTCGCTTCGAGTTGTATCACCTCACCGAAGACCCGGGCGAGCGCACCAACCTGGCGACGACGCGCCCGGCCGACCTGGCGCGGATGCGCGCGGTGTACGAGGGCGTCCGCGGAGGACTGCACCCGGTGGCTGCGAGGGAGTGAGCGACGCTGGAAGTCTTCATTCTTTCGCGTTTCGGCATTGCTGTCTCGCGAGATTGTCTCAGGTAGGTGATGTGTGAACATCGGCTGCGGCACATTTCTCAGGTCCGTGGTTGTGACCTGGGCACTGTCCGGATGTTCGACGATCGTCCTGGGCGTTCGCGCCGATGCGGAGGCCACCACGGACTCCTCCAGTACGCCGGATGTTACTCCGTCGATCGACGCCGCCGTCGATGCGGCCCTGCCGCCGGTTGACGCTCTCGCGGAGAGGCCCGAAGACGCCAGGTGGCCAGCGGACTTCGGTCGCCCGCCGAGTTGCCCGCCCGACACTGCGTTGATTCAAGCCGGAACGTTCGAGATGGGCGACGCCGACCCATCGACCCCCTACGCTCAGCCACCGCATCGCGTGACGCTGACGCGCGCCTTCTGCCTGGACCTCACGGAGGTGACCGTGGCCGCATTTCGCGCGTGCGTCGGACATGGGTGCACCGAGCCGGGGACAGCTGAAGACTGCAATTCGTTGACCTCTCGGGAGTCTCACCCCATCAACTGCGTAAATTGGCATCAGGCGCGGGCTTACTGCCACTTTGTCGGCGGCGAACTCCCTACGGAGGCCCAATGGGAATTCGCTGCTCGCGGAACCGACGGCCGGCGATATCCCTGGGGTAACGAGGAGCCCGCCGCGCAGCTCTGCTCAGATCGCAATGGCACGCCGGGCAGGTCCACCTGTCCAGTCGCCTCGTTTCCCTCGACGCTTCATGGATTGTTCGACATGGAAGGGAACGTGCAGGAGTGGACGCTGGATGGATTTACGGGCTACACCGCTGACGACGTCGTCGACCCCCTTTCTCCTTTGATGAACCTGGGCTATACGCGACGTGGGATGGGGAATTGGCGTATTTCACATCCGATTCTCGTGCGAGCTGCCACCCGCTTCGGAGGAGAAGAGAGATCATCCTCTCCTCTTTCTGGCTTTCGCTGTGTTCGACCTCCGGTCTGAAGCCGGGTCTCGCGCATCACTTCGACACGCCCACCCAATGCGCCTCACCCGGAGCGAAGCGGAGGGGCGTGACGCTCACGCTTCGATCAGCGGTCCGGATCGCATTGAGACGGGGGGCGGGCGCGCCCCTCCGCTTCGCTCCGGGTGAGGCGCATTGGGTGGGCGTGTCGAAGTGATGCGCGAGACCTGAAGCCGGAGAACCTGAGCGCACAGGCAGCTCCAGCGTCGATCACCTCGCGCGCGTCGAGTCAGGGCGTGCGAGGCGTGAGCGAGACCCGGCCTGCCTCGATGACGGTGCCATCGACCCGTCGGGGAGTGAGCTCGAGTCGGGTCATGGTGGCGTGCACCTCGACGATGTGGTGGGCGCTCTCGAAGTGGGCGCCCCAGGGCTGCAGGGCGCCGCCTCCCAGGGTGGTGAGCGAGGCGCCCGCCCCGCCGGTGACGACGTAGCGGGTGCCGCGGCGGCCGCTGACCTCCCGGCCCTGGCCGTCGATCTCCTTGCTGAGCTCGAAGTCGTGCTCGTGTCCGTTGAGCACCAGGTCGACGCCGAACTCGTCGTAGACGGGCGCCCAGCCGCGGCGGACGGCCCCCGTGTCGATCTCGTCGGAGTGCGAAGACGAGGCGAAGGGCGGCTTGTGGTGCGTCGCGATGATGAAGGGCACGCGCGCCCGGTTGGCCCTTGCCCTCGCGAGGTCGGCCCTCAGCCACGCGAGCTGCGTCCCGAGCACGTCGCCCTCGTAGTCGCTGCGCAGCGGGGTGTCATTGAGCACCACGAGGTGCACCGGACCGTAGTCGAGAGAGAAGTAGAGCTCGTCCTGTGAGGAGACGCCCGACTGCGGCTGCGCCACCTGCATCAGGTAGTTGACCGACAGACCCTCGTGGTTGCCGTGAACCATCACGAAGGGCACTGTCGACATCGCCGAGCGGGCGCCCTCGAACCAGCTCTGCCACTGGCTCTGGAGGAAGCCGACGAGCACCGCGTCGCCGGTGAAGATCTCGAAGTCCGGCGGGTTCATGCCCCCCATCGCCCGCTCCTGGAGCTGGCGCCAGCGGCTGACGTCGTCGCGCGAGTCGCCCGCCACGACGAAGCGCACGTCGTAGTCCGTGCGCCCGGGCGCGGGGCCCGTCTTGAAGCGCTGCACGGCGCTCCAGTGCCCCTCGCCCCCCACCCGGTAGTGGTAGGTGGTGTCCGGCCTGAGTCCGCAGACGTGAACCTCGTGGGCGGTCACCTGGTTGCCCGTGAGGCCCGCGGTGCCGACGCTGCCGACCGCCGTCTGGTCGAGGGCCGTGGGGCTCAGCCCGTACTGCACCACGGTCGCTCGGGTACCCGGGTCGGTGCGCCACAGGAAGGCGATGGTGCTCGACGGGTCGGCGGGCCAGTTGACGTGCACGTCGTGGGGATCAGGCGCCGCGCCGAAGGTGGTGCGGTCGTCGCGGAAGTTGTTGGTCGACCCGACCGGGGCGCTGACCCGGTGCGTACAGCCCATGGGGACATACGAGAAGCGCTCCGGCGCCGGGACATCCTCGGCAGCGAGCGAGGCGTCGGCGGCGATCGCGATGTCCGTCGCGGTCTCGGCGTCGGTGATGGTCGCGGCGAGCGATCCGGCGTCCGCGGTGGCGGGCGCCGCGTCGTTGCAGGCGGCGAGTGACAGGAGCGTGGCGGCGAGGAGGAGAGTGCGTGGCCTGATCATCGGGGCCGCAGGGTACGCCCGATCGAGCGCGGAGCACAGGGCGATGGCCGCACAGGGGTGTTCGAGGTCGAGCGACCACCGCACCCATGTCCTGATGGATGACCTCATCTCGGGGAGCGACCGCGGCGCCAGCCCGATGCGTCTCACCGTCGCGAAGCGACGGGAGCGACCGCGACGCCGGCCCAATGCGCTCACCATCGCTTCGCCCACGAGGTGCGAAACCCGGGTGGGTTGGAGGTGGCGGTTCCACCCGAGCGGAGCTCGACCGGTCGGAGTCGGAGCGCCGGACCGCTGGGACGCATTGGGCTGGCGTGGACGGTATAGGGGTAGGGACGGCCGGTTGTGACCCCGGCCGCCCCTCCCTCCGAACCGGACTGGCGGATTGCCCGCATCCGGCTCTCCGGTCGGTGATTCACCCACGAGGGGAGTGCGCGGCTTCGGCC
>Ga0208628_1000037_pt1 | contig 95442 bp, 77 predicted proteins | sample LakWasMet16_LOW5_2_FD_183864 | JGI IMG/M metagenome (GOLD analysis project Ga0208628, IMG submission 183864) | Freshwater sediment methanotrophic microbial communities from Lake Washington under simulated oxygen tension - Sediment Metagenome... | ecosystem: Environmental > Aquatic > Freshwater >... | reverse complement strand
TCGTCACCATCCCCGAGGGCTCCCTCCACGGGGACGCACGCATCCGCATCAGGGTGCGGCCCGAGGGCGAAGGGCAGCCGCGCAGCATCGAGGCCCCCTTCCTCGGGCCGAGCCGATAGGCGCTCGCTCGTCTGCTCTCCCACCGCGGGGCGCTCGTCGCTATCCTCCGCGCCGATGTCCACCCCCCTCCTCGATCGTTCTCTATCGGCTGCCGACGCCGTTCGGCTCATTCCATCGGGCGCACGCATCTTCGTTCACGGCGCGGCCGCGACGCCCACTCCCCTGCTGGAGGCGCTCGCGGCGCGCGACGACCTCCACGGCGTGCGGCTCTACCACCTGCACACCGCGGGGCCGTTTCCGTTCACCGCGCCGAGCTTGAAGGGCCGCTTCCGCTCGGTGTCGCTCTTCGTCGGGGAGCCGCTGCGTAGGGCCGTGGCCGACGGCGACGCGGACTTCATCCCGGTGTTCCTGGCCGACATCCCAGACCTGTTCAGGTCCGGGGCGATTCCCCTCGACGTCGCGCTGGTGCAGGTCTCGGCCCCCGACATCCACGGCCTCTGCTCCCTCGGGACCTCCGTCGACACAGCCCTCGCCGCGGTGCGCTCTGCCCGCCTGGTCATCGCCGAGATCAACGATCGCATGCCTCGCACCCACGGCCCGGCCTTCGTCCCGCTCTCGCGCTTCGACGCCTTCATCACCTCCTCGCGGCCGCTCCCGGAGCACGTGCCCGCGGTGGAGTCCGACGTCGAGCGTCGCATCGGCGAGATCATCGCCGACCTCATCGAGGACGGCTCCACGCTGCAGATGGGCATCGGCGCGATCCCCGACGCAGTGCTCTCGCGCCTCGGAGGCAAGCACGACCTGGGGGTGCACACGGAGATGTTCTCCGACCGCCTGGTCCCGCTGATCGAGGGCGGCGTGGTGACCAACCGCCACAAGGCCGTGCACCCCGGTCGCACGGTCACCAGCTTCATCACGGGGACCAAGACGCTCTACGACTTCGTCAACGACAACCCGATGGTGGAGTTTCACCCCTGCGATCGCACCAACGACACGGCGCTCATCGCCAAGAACGAGCGGGTCGTGGCGATCAACTCCGCGCTCGAGGTCGACCTCTCCGGTCAGGTGTGCGCCGACTCCATCGGCCACCGCATCTTCTCGGGCATCGGCGGCCAGATGGACTTCATCCGCGGCGCCGCGCGCTCCCGCGGCGGCAAGCCCATCCTGGCGCTCCCCTCCACCGCCGCGCGCGGGACGCTCTCCCGCATCGTCCCCACGCTCAAGCCCGGCGCCGGCGTGGTGACCACCCGCGGCCACGTCCACTGGATCGTCACCGAGTACGGCGCCGTGAACCTCCACGGCCTGACCCTGCGCGAGCGCGCCGAGGCGCTGATCGGCATCTCCCATCCAGACTTCCGCGCCGAGCTGACGCGGGAGATTCTCGCCACGCGCCACTACGTGCTCGGCCCCGCCTCCGGCGGCTGAGCGCCCTCGTCGACGAGCGCTGCGACTCCATCAGGCTGTGCCCACGGGACCTCCCGATCGGGCACCGCCCTGATGTCTGTGCCGCTGATTCCCCAAATGCAGAAACGCGCACCCGGCGGTCAAGCCAGGTGCGCGTCCCTTGGTGGTTGCGGGGGCAGGATTTGAACCTACGACCTTCGGGTTATGAGCCCGACGAGCTACCAGGCTGCTCCACCCCGCGTCAGGGATGGCCGCTTCTATCGCCCTCCCCTTCGACCGTCAACGGAAATGTTCACTTCGTTCCGCGACGACCTCCACGGCCTCCGCTTTTGGGGCCACCGCCGCCGCGATCTGAGTGCGTAGAAGCGCCCTGCTTCGGTGCGCCGCGCCCCGCCGGGGCCTTGTTCTCCCGACGCGTCGTGACCGCCGGGGCCTTGGTCTCCCGCCGCGTGCTGGCCGCCGGAGCCTTCGCGCTGCGCGTGGTGCCGGACGCCGCCTCTCGGGCGCGGCTCACGCTCTCGCCGACCACGCGTCCCGCCTGTCCGCCCGGCCGCTTGACCACTCGCTTGCGCACGGGCGCAGGCGCGACCTCGGTCTCCTCCTCGACCTCCTCGGGGTAGTCGCCGTCGTGGCCCTTGGCGAAGGCGGCCGCCTCCGAAGCGCGCAGGTACTCGCGGCGCAGGAGCGTGACCTCGTCGTCGGTCAGCGTGCGCTTCTCGCCGGGACGCAGCCCCTCCGCGGTGATGCCCGCGAAGGAGATGCGAGCGAGGCGCATCACGAAGAGCCCGACGGCCTCCGCCATGCGGTGAATCTGCCGGGTGCGCCCCTCACGGAGCGTCACCTCCATCCACGTGGCGCCGTCGTTGATCGGCTCTCCGCGCTCGTCGGACACCATCGACGGCGTGTGCCTCAGCAGCTTCACATCGGCCGGCAGCGTCTTGCGTGGCGCCTCGCCCGGGTCGCTCTCCGACGGCGCCAGCATCACGCCCTCGCGGAGCTTGTCGAGCTGAAGGTCCGTGACCACCCCGCGCACCTTGCAGACGTAGACCTTCGCGACCGCCTTGCGGGGGTGCAGCAGCGCCTGCGCCAGGGCGCCGTCATTGGTGGCCAGCATCACGCCCGAGGTGTGGAAGTCGAGGCGACCCACCGGGTACACGCGGGCAGGAAGGTTCTTGAGGATGTCGGCCACCGTGGGTCGACCCTCCGGGTCGCTCAGGGTCGTCATCACCCCGCGAGGCTTGTGCATCACGACGTGCACGAGCGGCTCGGAGACAAGCCGCTTGCCGTCGAGCTCGACCTTGTCGCGGCGGGGATCGACCCGCACGCCCATCTCCGTCACCACGCGGCCGTTGACGCGAACGCGCCCGGCGGTGATCAGCTCTTCAGCGTGGCGGCGCGAGGCCACTCCGGCGCGCGCGAGCACCTTCTGAAGGCGCTCTCCTTTGGTTGTCGTCACGGGGTCACGCTCGATGCTGCCGCGGGCGTAGCCGGGGCGGGTGCTGGGGCGGGTGCGGGTGCTGTTGCGGTCGGGGTCGCCGTCGGGGTTCCGGGCGGCGGGGCGGGCTGCGAGGAGGGCTGCTGCGCGCTGGCCTGGGGGCGCTGCGGAGCGAGCCGGTCGATGCGGTCCCAGCGGTCGGCGCGGCCGTCGTGGTCGTAGTCCCAGCCGATGCGGACGATGTTGCCGCGGGTGTCGAAGAACTCCCAGTAGTCCGCGTGGAAGTCCGGGCTGCTGTCGGCCTGAAGCTCCCGCTCGGCCCTGAACGCCCGGTGGTCGCGGAAGTAGAGGCGCATGTCGACCATGCCGTCGGAGTTGGTGTCGAACTCCCTCCGCACGACGTCGCCGCCCTCGAAGTAGGTGATCACGTCGATGCGACCGTCGAAGTCGCGGTCTTCCTCTTCACGCAGCGTGCGCCCCTCGTCGTTGTAGAAGCGGAACACGTCCTTGCTGCCGTCGTGGTTGAGGTCGACCTCGCGGCACACGAGGACGGAGTGCACCTCCGAGGCCTCGCCCACGGTCTGGAAGACCTTCCTCACATCCGGCACGCCGTCGCTGTTGGTGTCGTACTCGCTCGACGACCGGCCGGGCCGCGTGGCGTCGCACCGGCTCCGGTCTTCATGCGCGGTCGAGGTCTGCATCCCCGTCGCCCGGCGCACGACCAGCCGACGCGCGCTGGTACCCGTCGAAGAACACCCCAGCGCCACGAGCGCCCCGATGGCTGCCCACTTCTTCATCGCCTGCCGCCCTTCTGAGCGCCGCCCGCTGCCCCGCCGTCGACCGCCGAGGCCGGCTGCGGCGTCGGAGTCGTCGGGATCGCACTCACCACCGTCGACCCGCCATCCGCCGACGGCGCTGGAGTTCCGGCGTCGTCCTCGTCCGGGGTGCCGTCGCGGTTGGCGTCCGTGGCGGAGTAGGTCACCCGACCCGTGTCGTCGAAGCGCTCCCAGGTGTCGACGCGGCCGTCGCCGTCGGCGTCGCGGCGAAGCTCCACCACCCGCCCTCCCCGATAGTTGCGCCACGTGTCCGTGAGCCCGTCGAAGTTGGTGTCCATGACGTCGCTCGTCAGGACGCCCGCCGCAAAGGTCGCCACCACGTCGACGCGGCCGTCGAAGTCGTAGTCCTCCTCGACCCTCGTCACCTGGCCGCTCCCCAGGTCGAACCATCGGTAGATGTCCACCCGGCCGTCGAAGTTCGCGTCGGTCTCCCGGCACCGGGGCTGTCCGCCGGACATCTCCGTGCGGATATCCACCTGGCCGTCACCGTTCACGTCCAGGGACGAGATGTTGGTGCCCGTCACGCAGTCCTCGTGGGGCATCGGCGCGCTGCGAGGCTCCCGCTGCGCCGCCGCGCTCTCGTTAGAACGGCGCCCCGCCCCGGACGTCGCGTCGCCCGAACAACCAAGCAACACCACCGCGACTGCCGCCGCCGCCACCCGTACCCGCTCCGTCATGCACTCGCTCCGTCCACGTCGCAGACCCCATCGGCCGCGCTCATCGCGGACGCCTTACTGTAAAGACCCCCGTGCACCCAGGGCAAGCGCGCCTGCCATTCCCCTCGAAGTCTTGCAAGACTCTCCTGCCAGAGACCTCTTACAGGGGCAAAGCCTGGAAATTGCGCACCTGACTTGCGACGATGGAAGATCGCGTTGACGGTGCACCTACCCGCATCGTAGGGTACAGGCATTGGTAACCCGTTCCCTGGGTGGTGGAGATGTTCATCGTGGACGAAAAGCTCGGAAGCGCCGCGATCGCAAACCTCACCCTCAACAAGGATGACGGTTCACCACAGCAACCGATCGCTGCGGGACGAAGGGCCATGCCGCGCAAGAAGGTCTCGACGACGATCTACATCGAGCCCGAGCAGCTCGAACTGCTGAAGCTCCTCAACGAGCGCACCAAGGTGCCCATGGCGGAGTTCATCCGCGAGGGCATCGACATGGTGTTGCAGAAGCATCGCGAGAAGCTCCCCGGCCAGCTCCCGCTCGTCGACAGCGGGTCTCCTCGTCGCCCGACCTGAAGAGTCGGCACTCACCCTCCGCGGAAATCTGCTAGGACGCCGGTCGGCTGAATATGTCGACTGAACCGCAGCACATCCGCAATTTTTCCATCATCGCGCACATCGACCACGGCAAGAGCACGCTGGCCGATCGCATCCTCGACTTCACCGGGGCCCTCTCGGCGCGTGAGCGCGTCGAGCAGTTTCTCGACAAGATGGACATCGAGCGAGAGCGCGGGATCACCATCAAGGCGCAGCACGTCCGCCTCCACTACACGGCCGACGACGGGCAGCTCTACCAGCTCAACCTCATCGACACCCCCGGACACGTCGACTTCACCTACGAGGTCTCGCGCTCGCTCTCCGCGTGCGAGGGCGCCCTGCTGGTGGTCGACTGCACCCAAGGGGTCGAGGCCCAGACCCTCGCCAACGTCTACCTGGCCGTCGAGGCCAACCTCAACGTCATCCCCGTGCTCAACAAGGTCGACCTCCCGAGCGCCGACCCCGACCGCACCCGGCAGGAGATCGAGGACGTCGTGGGCATCGACGCCACCGAGGCCGTGCTCGCCTCGGGCAAGACCGGCATCGGCATCAAGGACATCCTCGAGTCGATCGTGAAGAAGGTGCGCCCGCCGGTGGGCGACCCCAAGGCCCCCCTGCGCGCCCTCCTCTTCGATAGCTGGTACGACAGCTACCGCGGCGCCGTGGTGGTCGTGCGGGTGATGGAGGGCACCCTCCGCAAGGGCGACAAGGTCTACCTGATGGCCACCCAGCGGGAGTACGAGGTCACCGAGATCGGTGTCTTCACCCCGCACCCGATCGCCCTCAGCGAGCTCGGTCCGGGCGAGGTGGGCTTCCTCGCGGCCAACATCCGCTCGGTGCACGACACCAAGGTCGGCGACACCATCACCCACGCCAAGAAGCGCGCGACCGAGGCCCTCCCCGGGTACAAGGAGGTCAAGCCCATGGTGTTCGCGGGCATCTTCCCGACGGACAGCGTGGACTACACCGCCCTGCGCGACGCGCTCGAGAAGCTCCGGCTCAACGACGCCTCGTTCCGCTTCGACCCCGACACCTCCGACGCGCTCGGCTTCGGCTTCCGCTGCGGCTTCCTGGGGCTGCTCCACATGGAGATCATCCAGGAGCGCCTGGAGCGCGAGTACAACCTCGACCTCATCACCACGGCCCCCAGCGTGGTGTACCGGGTGCGGCTCCGTAACGGCGACACCATGGAGGTCGAGAACCCCTCGCGGCTCCCCGACCCGGGGCGCATCCTCGCCATCGACGAGCCCTTCCTCAAGGTCACGCTGCACACCCCTGCCTCCAGCGTCGGCACCATCATGCAGCTCTGCCAGGACCGTCGAGGCACCCAGATCGGGATGACCTACAACGGGCCCGAGCGCGTGATCCTCACCTACGAGATGCCCCTCAACGAGGTGCTCTTCGACTTCTTCGACAAGCTCAAGAGCGCCTCCAAGGGCTACGCCTCCATGGACTACGAGCTCATCGGCTACCGCGAGGGCGACCTCGTGCGCGTCGACATGCTGGTCAACGGCGAGCCCGTCGATGCGCTGAGCGTGATCCTCAACAAGGAGAAGTCGCACAAGCGCGGTCGCGACCTCGCCGCCAAGCTGAAGGAGGTGATCCAGCGGCAGCAGTACGAGGTCGCCATCCAGGCGGCCATCGGCGGCAAGATCATCGCCCGGGAGACCATCGGCGCCATCCGGAAGAACGTCACCGCCAAGTGCTACGGCGGCGACATCTCGCGCAAGCGCAAGCTGCTCGAGAAGCAGAAGGAGGGCAAGAAGCGCATGAAGTCCGTCGGTTCGGTGGACATCCCGCAGGAGGCCTTTCTGGCCATCCTCAAGATCGAGTGATAGGCCGCCCGGTCATTCCCCGCGCGAGGTGTCGATGAGCTCCCCCACAGTGCAGGATCGGGTCTGGTACGCGGCCTGGTATTTCGTGATCCCCGCCGCGCTGGCCGTCGCGCTGGTGCAGTCCCTCGCGCTCCTCCACGTGATCGACGACGCGGCGCCGTGGCAGTACCTCCTGGCCTTCGCGGTGCTCGAGGTCGTGGTGCTCGGCATCCGCGACCGGGTCATGGGCGCCCGAGGCCTCGGGGTGATGGACCTCCGAACCATCACCTCCGAGGCCCGCGAACTCCAGAAGGAGCTCGAGCGACTCTCGAAGAAGGCCAAGGTGCAAGGGCCCGCCAAGGTCGCGCTCACGGACGCCAGCGCCGCGATCGACGATGCCCTCGCCGCCAAGGACGCTCCGGCCGCCGCCAAGGCCGTGCGCGCCCTCGACGTCGCCATGGAGCAGCACCTCTCCAGCGTGCGGAAGGGCACCACCCGGGAGTACGTCGAGGCCATCGGCGTGGCCGTGCTCGTCGCCCTCGGGGTGCGCGCCTTCGTGGTGGAGGCGTTCAAGATCCCGTCGCCGTCGATGTATCCGACGCTCAACGTCGGGGACAACATCTTCGTCAACAAGTTCATCTACGGCCCGCTCGTCCCCTACTCGCAGCGGAGGCTCTTCCAGGGGGCCACCGTGGCGCGCGGCGAGGTGGTCGTCTTCGTCTACCCGCAGGACCCGGCCAAGGACTTCATCAAGCGCGTGATGGGCCTCCCCGGCGATCGCATCTGGGTGCGCGAAGACGGCTCCGTCGAGGTCAACGGTCAGCCGCTCTCGCGCTGCGAGGTGGGGCCGTGGCGCGGCGACGACGGCGAGGGGGTGACGCACGGGGAGGTTCCGCCGCGGAGGCTCTTCCGCGAGACCCACGGGCAGTACAGCTACCTCACGCTGCTCTCGCGCGACCCGGCCGAGCGCGAGTCCAACATGGCGGAGTTCTGCGTTCGAGCGCCTTGCACCGTGCCCCCTGGGCAGGTCTTCGTGATGGGCGACAACCGCGACAACAGCTACGACTCCCGCTACTGGGGCTTCGTCCCGATGCGCAACATCAAGGGCCGGGCGATGCACATCTGGTGGTCCAACCTCCCGGGCGCGGGCTTCGGCTTGCGGTGGGAGCGCTTCGGTCAGAGCATCCTCGGCGAGCCCACGGTGCCCCCGGAGCTCACCAGCGGAATGCGCGCCTGCCAGCGTCGCGGCAACTGATCCATCGTCCCTGATCCATCGGGAGGAGGCCTTCCCATGCGCCCATCGTTCGCCCAGTGGCTCCTGTGGCTGGGGCTCGCCGCCTCGTGCAAGCCCGGCGACCCGTGGGCGCCCTGTCGCGAGTCGTCGGTGGACTTCTCCAGCGCCCTCCCGCGGTGCACCACCCCGGGCTGCCTCGCCTGCGCCGCGCAGCTCGACGAGACCTGGCGCGCCCGGCGCGAGCCCGCACGCCGCGCGGAGTTTCGCGTGAACTTCATGCGCGCCTCGGCCGATGCGCGCGACCGCTTCGTCGAGAAGTCCCGCCCGGAGGGTCCCTTCGCCTACGAGCACTGCACGGCCGGGACGGTCCGCGGCGCCACCTGCTCCATGTACTCGCCGACCTGCGTGGAGGTCTTCGCGAGGGCGCTCCGCTCGGGCCAGACGCCGGTCGCGCAGCGCACCCAGATGAACCTCGCGGTCGACCGCTCGTGCGAGGGCCCGAGGAGCGCGCTGCTCGAGCGCCTCAAGACCTGCGCGCCGGACCTCGGCCCGGGGGCGTGCTCCACCGACGCCTGCCGCGACTGCACCGTCGGGCACATCGCCGCGCTCTCGCTCCTCGCGCCCACCGCCGATCAACCCGATCGCATGGAGGCCTTCCAGCGCTTCATCCGAGAGACGCCCGAGGCCGTCGCTCGCGCCGCCGCGGAGGCCTTCGGCTCGCCCGACGCCCCGGTCGACCTCGACCCCGTGGTCGTGCGGCGAGGGCTGCGCGCCTACTGCGTCGACCTGCTCGGACACAGCGCGGCGCCGCTGCCCTTCGCCTGTCACGCGCAGGTCGCGATGCTGCTCACCCACCCGGAGTACACCCGCGAGTTCGCCCAGACCTGGGAGGCCATGCGGCGCGCTCCCTACCCCACCTTCCAGCCCGTCTTCGATCGGGTGCTGGGGGCAGTCGCCCGAGAGGATCACCCGGGAATCATGGTGCTCCAGCAGATCGATCGGCTGCCGCCCGCCGCGGTGGTCGATGGCTACCGACGCGCGGTGAGCCTGCCGGGCATCACGCCCGCCGCCGCGGCCGCGCTGAGAGAGCGCCTCGATCGCATCGGCAACGTGCCCGCAGCTCCGAGCACCGGGACGGCGCCGACGCCGCCACCTCCGAGCGAGCCGTCCGGAGGCGACGGAGCGGCGGTCTGAGGGCGACTGGCACGGTGGCTGCTCAAGGCCATCGCGAGGTCCCCTCCATGAACACTCCTTCTCTCGCTGCTTCCCTCGCCCTCATCGCCTCCCTCACCGGCTGCGGAACCCTCTTCTCCGCCCGCGCTTCGGTGTCCCCTCAGGGCGCCTCGGCGAGGGTCGGCGTCGACGGCCGCGTGGTCGCCGCGGCGGGCGCGGTCGCTGGAATCGCCTCGGCCCTCGCCTCCAGTGGGTCCATCGATTCACAGGCGGGGGTGACCGCCGGGGTTCACGCTCCGTCGCCCTCGGCGACCGTGAACACCTCGGGGGGCGGCGAGCTCGCCACCAGCACCAGCACCAGCACCGCCTCCACAAGCACCACTTCCTCCACGACCTCCAGCAGCACCACCATCGGCACCATGGCCCGGGCCTCGGGTAGCGCCAGCGTGAGCATCCAGATGGGGCGCGTGGGATCGGTGACCATCGAGCGCATGACCACCGTCGGCGAGGACGACAACGTCATCGCGGGAGGGTCCATCACCCTCGACGGAGCGCCGGTGGTGGAGGGCGGGCTCGTCATCGTCGATGGGGCCATCGAGCTCGTCGGAGTGCCGGGCGCCACCGCCCGCAGGACCACCACCACCACCACCACCGGCCGCACCGTCGTCGCGGCGCGAGGGCGGACGGGTGTTCGGGTGCGCGCCCAGGGCGAAGGATCAGCCCGCTGGAGCGTCGGCGGCGGCGTGGTCGTCGTGGCCGATCGGGCGGGGCATCGCTGGCGGCTGCGCATCCAGGGCGGCGACCTCGCGGTGCGCACCGAGGGGGCCAACCCCGAGGGGCTGGCGGTGTGGGTTCCGACCGACGGGGCGCTCCGGGTCGAGGTGACCGCCATGGGCGACGGGCGCCTCGCGCTGGAGGGCGACGCCCCCTCGGTGGCGGTCTCCACCGGCGGCAACGTGGTGCTCTCCACCCAGACCATGGGCGCGCTCGATGAGCTGCTCCGCGTGGCGCCCGCCGGGAGCGACGACGCCCTCCGCATGGCCGCCGCGGTGCAGGTCGCCCTCCGCGAGGCCGAGCGGTCCGAGCCGGCGTTCTACAATGTTCCGATTCGCGGGCGCTCGATCGTGCTGGTGGTGGACGTCTCGTACTCCATGCGCGAGCCCGACCCCCGCGCGGTGGACCTCTCCATCGCCCCGGGGCTCACCCCCACCAAGCTCGACGTGGCCCGCGCCGAGCTGGTGAAGGTGCTCGGCTCGCTCCCCGCCGACGTCGCGGTCAACGTCGTGGCCTTCAGCTCCAACGTCACCACCCTCTGGCAGAACCCCAGGCTCATGGACCGCGACGGGCTCTCCGAGGCCATCCGCTGGATCGGTGCGCTCCAGCCCCGCGACGAGACCGAGCCCGTCGCCGCCCTCGAGGCCGCCGCCGCCATGCAGCCCGAGCAGATCGTGCTCCTCTCCGACGGCCGCCCCACGGACCGCGAGACCATCGCCCGCGCCCTCCTGGGCCTCGCCGATGGGGTCTCGTCCCGGATGCGCCTCGACGTCGTCGGCATCGGCCCCGACCAGGACCGCACCTTCCTCGCCGCCCTCGCCGCCCGCGGGCGCGGCGAGCTACGGCTGCGCTGATCCGTCGCGCCAGGCCGGGCGCAGCCGCCCGCTGATCGTCGCCAGGAAGCCATCCCCCACCGCCGCCAGAGACTCCACCACCGGGTCGACCACCGCGGCCCAGCGCCCCCGCAGCTCGGGCAGCGCGGCCTCCAGCTCGGCCCCCCTCGCCCGCAGCGTCACCGGCGCGTCGGTCATCACCCCGGCGCGCACCAGCATCGCCCTCCTCGCGGGCTCGATGAAGTTGCGGTCGACCTGCGCCAGCGACTCCTCGAGGCCCGCAAGCACCTGGCCCGCGTGGCTCTCGAAGGCCGCCTGCCGCCGCACCGCCAGCGACCGGAGGGCTTCCTCGTGCGCCGCTCCGGACTGCCGCAGCGCCACAGCCAGGCCCGACTCGGTGCGCGCCCGCTCGGCCGCCAGCTGCTTCAGCTGTACCGCGGCGCGGTCGGCGTCCTCCTTCACCCGGCGCGACTCGGTGGTCATCCGCTCGACCCGGGCGCGCAGCTCGTTGCGGGCAGCCACCGCAGCCGCCAGGAGCTCCTCCGCCTGGGTCGTGTGCAGTCGACGCGCCGGAACCGACGCGCCGAGCTCCTTCTCGACGTCGAGGAGTTCCTTGAGGCTCTGGGCCTCGCGGCGCCGCCCCTCCTCGAGCTGCTGGGTGAGCGTGGTGATGGTCGCCTGCTCGGCGCTCGCGCGGGCCCGCAGCCGGGCCACCTCGGCGTTCATCTCCACGATGCGCTGCTGCCGCTGCTGAAGCTCCCCGCGCAGGTCGTTGACCTCGTCCTCGAGCTCCAGGTGCTTCTTGCGCCAGTCGTCCTTGCCGAAGAGCGCCGGCTCGTCGCCGCGGTGCTTCGTCAGCGCCGCGTCCTTCACCTGTACCGCCTGCGCCCACTCCGTCGCGTCCGCCTGGACGGCTGCGATCTGAGAGAGCACCCGCTCGCCCTCGGACTGCACCGCGGCCATCGCCTGCGTGTGCGCCTGCCCCTCGGCCTGGATCGCCGACAGCGCCGAGCGCGCGAGGTCCACCGAATCGTGGCGGGTGCACCAGCGCAGCACCAGCTTGGCGGTCTCCACCTCGGTGAGCAGCTCGACCTCGCGCTGCACCATCGCCGCGACCTCGCCGTCGACCCGGCGGAGCTGCACCCCGAGCTCGTCCTGGGCGCGCAGGAGCGCGGCCTCCTGCTGGGCCTGGGACTCCAGCGCCTGCCGTAGCTGCTGCACCGCGAGGCTCTCCGGCACCGGCGAGGTGATGAGGTCGTCGGGGAGGTGCGCGGCGAAGGGCAGCGCGTCGGGCCACGACGGCGGCACCTCGCAGCGGGCCACCTTGGAGAGCGCCGCGATGGCGTCTCGCAGCACCGGGAGCGCCTTGCCGTAGAGCCCTCCCACGCGGGCGACGTACTCCTGGTAGAGGGCGTCGGCGGTGTCGAGGCGCGAGAGGTCCGGGCGGCGCGTGGCGCGGACGGCTTCGAGGAGGCGCTTGCAGAGGTCGCGTAGCTGCGCGGCCTCGGGCTCGAACTGGCGCAGCAGCTCGGCCTCCTGGGCGCGGCTGTTCTCGAGCTCGGTGCGCTCCATCGACTCGGCGGCGGCGCTGACGCGGGCGGGCGCTGCGGCGAGCTGTTCGAGGCGGGTGAGCTGGCGGGTGAGCTCGGCGCGGGCGGCGGTCACCCGGCCGGCGAGGGCGCGGAGGTTGGCGTCGTCATCCCCCTGGAAGGCGAAGCGGCCGGGGACCTCGTAGACGTCCGTGATGCCCTGGAGGGTGGCCGGGTCGCGAGGACGCCAGAGGCCGTCGACGCTGGGGATCGACGGCGCGGCCGAGGCCTCGGTGGCGAGGTGCGGGCCCAGGTCGGCGAAGGGCGCGAGGCCGTCGGAGAGGACGCGCTCGCCGAGGCCGAGCACCGTGAGCGCGGACTCGAACTCCGCGAGGGCCGAGAGGTAGGCGCGGACGGCGGCTTCCCGAGCAGGGCTGGTGGACATCGCCGGGGGTTATACCAGCGGGGCGGGCGGGAGACCTCAGCCCGTCGGGGCGACGGGCTTCTCGGCGGGCTTCTTCGTGCGCTTCTTCGCCACGTAGCGCGCCTGGAGCCGCGGGACGTGCGCCCCGAGGTCGCGGCCCCAGCGCGCCCCGGCGATGCGCTCGAAGTACTCGCTGGTCTGCACCAGCAGCGTCCACAGGCGGTCGCGCAGGGCTACCGCGAACAGCTGCCCGCTCGTGCGGGTTCGCGCGCGGCCGGCGCCCGCGGGGCGGATCTTCTTCAGCAGGTCGGTTCCGAGCGCCTTGGCGCGCTTGACCTGCGCCGCGGTGACGGCGCTGCCGGTGCCGAAGAGGTCGCGGTCGGTGTGGAGCACGGCGAGGTCGACGAGGTCGGTGGCGGCGTCGACGAAGCCGCGGCCCCGCCCGATGCGGGCGACCTCCGCGGGCGAGCACCGGCCGATGAGCGAGAGCGTGTGGGCGTTGGAGAGGAGCAGCTCGCGCAGCGGCCTCGCCTCGCGCAGCATCGCGCGAACCTCGCCGGTGATGCGCGGATCAGCCGGGACGCGGCTGGCGGCGTAGACCAGCGCCTGCGCGAGCGACTCGACGCCCTGGACGCGGGCCCAGTCGACGCGGAAGCCGGTGGCGTCGATCTCGGCGCGAGCTTCGAGGAGCGCCGAGCGACCGAGCACGGCGTTGTGATAGGCGAGGTGCGGATCGGCGTGGCAGCGCAGCACGTCGGCGGGGCGCAGCGCGTCCGCCCGGGTGCGGAAGAGCTCGACGGCGTCGGCGGAGCCCTCGACCTCGGGGGCGTCGGGCTCGACGTCGATGACCGACGAGACGCGACGCTTGGGGGCAACGGGTGACTTCTTCCTGGTGGATGTGACCGGTCTTGCCATGAATGGACCCTCCTGAGCGTCGATCGTAGATCCGGCCGCGCGGCGGTCGGGAGGACGAAATGCACTCGCCTGCAAGCATATCGGGTGCTCCCCGGAGGGTGGATGTACGTCCGGGGAGCATCCCAGTTGCTCCCCGGCGGGCGCGAGGTGTGCCGGGGAGCAACTGGGATGCTCACAGACGGGCGCGAGAGGCGCCGGGGAGCAACCGGGATGCTCCGCAACGGGCGGGAGAGGCGCCGGGGAGCAACCGGGATGCTCGCAGGAGGGTGCGAGAGGCGCCGGGGAGCAACCGGGATGCTCGCAGGAGGGTGCGAGAGGCGCCGGGGAGCATCTGGCGAGCTCGCAGGCGGGTGAGAGATGGGCTGCGGAGTACTCGGAGAGCTCGCAGGCGGGCGTAGGGTGCGCTGCGGAGCACTCGGCGAGCTCGCGGGCGGGTCGATCGTCCGTTGGCGAGCGCCTGATGGTGCTGCGATACCCTCCGCACCGATACCGCCACCCTGCCGAGCGCTGGGTGCTGCGGGCGTGAGCGACGGGGCGTGATAGGAGCGAAGCGTGACGATCACGAAGGTTGTGCTGGAGAACTTCAAGAGCCACTCACGGACGGAGATTCCGCTGCGCCCGCTGACGGTGCTGGTGGGACCCAACAGCGTGGGGAAGACGAGCGTGCTGGAGGCGATCGAGTGGATCGTCGGGCCCGCTATGTCCAACGAGATCGCGTTCTTTGCGAGCGACCCCAGCGAGCGACGCAAACTCCGCTTTGGCGCCAGCGAGATGGTTCTGCAGGTGGACGGGCCGATCGCGAGCGAGTCCCAATTGTGGCTGGGGATCGCGCGAGACGACGCGGGCGAGTACTCCCAGACCCGATCGTGGAAGAACAAGGGCGCCAAAGGAAGTCGCACCGCGCTGTCGTCCGGGGTGCAGGAACTCGACGCCGAGTTCAATGACATCCGGCGCTCGGTGCTGGGGGCGGCCAGCCTGCTTCGATTCGAGCGGGAGCAATTGGTGTCCCCGAGCACGGTGGAGTTCGGTCGACTGGTGAGTTCGCTCGACGAGTGGGGGGGCGGTCTGGCCGGGGTCCTGGCCGTCACGAAGCTATTTCGACCGGAGGTCTTTGGAGCGATCGTCGCGGCGCTTCGACAGGTGGTTCCATCGGTGGAGGACATCCACGTGGCGTCGTCGACCTTCACTCGAAAGTCTTGGACCTACCACGGGCCGAACGAGCCGCGAACTGAGGAGAACGAGGAGCTGAACGGTGCTGAGCTGCGGTTCGACTTTGTCGGCGCCAGGGACATCACAGCGAAGGAGGTAAGCGAGGGGACGCTGATCGCGCTCGGAATCCTGACGGCGGCGCTTACCGGACCTGACGGCCCGCGGGTGATCCTCCTCGACGACATCGAGCGCGCGCTGCATCCGCGAGCCCAGCGCGAGCTCATCCGGATGCTGCGGCAGATCATCGCCGACAACCCGCAGCTCCAGATCATCGCCACCAGTCACTCCCCCTACCTCGTCGACGAGTTCGAGCCCGAGGAGGTGATCGTCTTTGCGCAGCGCAAGGATGGCTCCAGCGCCGCCCGCCCGCTGAGCGAACACCCGCGCATCAAGCAGGCGCTCGAGGTGCTCACGACGGGTGAGTTCCTCGCGGCGGAGGAGGAGGCGTGGGTGACAGGGGAGAGCGATGGCTGATCTCCCGCTGCGCTGGGTGGTGGTCTGCGAGCACAGGAGCGACGCCGACATCGCCTGCGGACTCGCCGACCGGGTGGCAGTCGAGCCGGATTCGAAGCTGGCGCATCGTGTGTCGGCGCCCCTCGACGAGGCTCGTCGCTGGTGTGGAGAAGACCCCGACCCGGCGGGGGATGCGCGACCGTTGCTCTGGAGCCGGGTGAAGCACCGTGCCCGCGCGCTGGGCATCTCGCCGCACGGTTACGGGAGGCTTGGCGTCGAGGGAATCGAGAGCGCGGAGATACGGAAGGTCATCGCGGTGGTGACCCACAAGGGAGTCGATCGGCCCGCAGGCGTCCTGCTGGTGCGCGACACCGACGGCGATCAAGACCGCCGTCGCAGCTACCGCACGTCGGTCGATGCGCTGAGCGCAGCGTCCAGCGGCGCGACGTCACCGATGCGCGTCATGCTCGCGTTGCCGCACCCGGAGATGGAGGCGTGGCTCCTGGCTGGCTTCGACCCTTCCGACGACGACGAGCGTGACCGGCTCAAGGCAGTTCGGGCCCGCATTGGCGTGGACCCGCGCGAGAGGTCACACGAGCTCAACCCCGGACGCACGGCGACCGATGCAGGGCGCGTGAAGAACAGCACCAAGAACGCCCTCGACGACCTGTGCGCGGACGACCACGACCGCAAGCGCCGGTGTTGGGAGGGAGCGTCCATCGCCGTCCTCCGCAAGCGAGGCGAGCATAACGGTCTGGCGGAGTTCCTCGACGGCGTCGTCACGCAGTACGTCGCGTCGCTGAGGGGCGCGCGGTAGAGCGGTTGGTTGAGCGCAGCGTCCGAGGGCGCTTCCCCGGTACGACCGCGCGGTGTCGGTACCCTGAGCCAGACCCTGAGCGTCAGCGAGGGGAGGCGCCCGCTCGGGTCGTCCGTTCACGTCCAGAATTTCCGGTGATTCCTGCCAGAATCGCGTCGTCGGAGATCCGCGCTGACGACCCGAACGGGCGCCTCCCCTCGCTGACGCTCAGGGTCTGGCTCAGGGTACCGACACCGCGCGGTCGTACCGGGGAAGCGCCCTCGGACGCTGCGCTCAACCAACCGGGCCGCCGCTCTAGCGGCGCTTCAGCTCCGTCCTCCCCCCTCAATACCGGACGTTGTCGATGGTCACGTCGTAGCCCGCGCTGGCGCCCGGCGGGTGCACCTCGTTGAGCTCGCAGCGGGTCTCTCCCGCGGCGTTGACCCGCGTCGTGACGTCCACCGCGCGCCACATCGCGCCGCGAGCGAAGCCGCCCGTCGCCGCGAAGCCGGTCACCAGGTCGGGCGAGGCGCCGTAGGTGCCGTAGAGCCTGCCGTCGCAGTAGATGTTCACCACCGGGTGGGTGAGCGTGCCGGTGAAGTTGTGCGCCATCACCCGGAAGGTCTCGCCGTCGCGGGGGCGGTCGATGTTGATGTTCTCGGGGGTTCCGCGGGCCTTGGAGAGGTTGTTGTCGATGTCGAGCCGGGGGTTGGCGCAGAAGCCCAGCGCCCGCCACTCGGCACCGTGAGGGCCGTCCTGGCACTCGCTGAGCGGCGACGGGAGATAGCCCCAGTTGGCGCGAGGCGTGGGGGCGCCGCCGGTCTCGCCCCGGATCACCGCCTCGCAATTGGCCCAGCTACAGGCGTCCTGCGTGGGCTGCGCGGCGCCCACGGCGGGCCACCACGGGGCGCGGCTCCCGGGGCGGTGGAGGTAGAGGTCCACGTCGACGTCGTTGCTGCGATCCCAGCAGAGCTCGACGCGCAGGCCGGGGCCCGCGATGTGGACCACGAAGGTGCATGACAGCGTGCTGCCATCGGGGACCGTCACCGTCAGGGTGACCGTGTAGTCGCCGGAGAGCGAAGGGCGGAAGACCGCGTCGCGCTGGTTGGGGGTGGTGAGCGTGAAGCTGCTCGTCGCCACGAGCTGATCGCAGGGACCTCCCTGGATGGTCCATCGCCACGAGGTGGCGCGGCCGCCGAAGAAGAGGGCGCCGCGCAGGGGGTACTCCCCGAAGGGGTGGCCATCGGGGACGCGAGGGTCGCCCGGTCCGGGGCACAGGATGGGGCAGCCGACGTCGGTGAGGCAGCCGGTGCAGGTGTTGTCCTGGCCGTTGCAGATGTCGGGCTGCGGGGAGATGCCGCCTTCGCACTCGGTCCATCGGCCGATGGCGAGGCAGCGCTGGGTGCCGTCGCGGCAGGCGCCTACGTCACGGCGGCCGGGAGGTCCGTCGAAGCAGGGCTGGACCGCGCCGGGAACACAGGGGCAGCCGTCGTCCGAGCGGCCGTTGCAGTCGTCGTCGAGCCCGTTGGCGCAGAACTCGAAGCGACCGCAGAAGTCCCGCACCGGCATGCACGCATCGGGGACGTCGGGGACATCGGGGACATCGGGGACGTCGGGGACGTCGGGGACATCGGGGACATCGGGGGCGTCGAAGACGTCGGGAGCATCGAAGACGTCGGGAGCGTCGAAGACGTCGGGAGCGTCGAAGACGTCGGGAGCGTCGAAGACGTCGGGAGCGTCGAAGACGTCGGAGGCGTCCACGATGTCGCTCGCGTCAACGACGTCCGAAGCGGCGTCGATGCGCTCATCGCGGAGGCCCGTACGCGCCCCGCATCCCGCCAGAACCAGGGCCACGATCGCTGCTCGCCTGGACATCGCGGCGACGCTATCACGCACCCGTCAGGCAGCGCGCCAGGGAGGGCGAGACCGATTACCCCATCAGGTGCACGAAGAGCCCGCTCCGCAGCTTGGGCTCGAACCACGTGCTCTTCGGCGGCATCAGGCGACCCGCGTCGCTCACCGCGAGCAGCTCGCCGATGCGCGTCGGGTACATCGCGATCGCCAGCGACCAGCCCTCCTCGCGCACGCGGCGCTCCAGCTCGTTGGTCCCCCGGATGCCGCCCACGAAGTCGACGTGGTCGTCGCGGCGCGGGTCGGTGATGCCGAAGATGCGGTCGAGGACGAGGTCCTGGCAGAGCGAGGCGTCGAGCGAGGCCACCGGGTCGGAGGGGTTCCAGAGGCCCTCGCGGACGGTGCCGAGGTACCAGCGGCCGCCCACGTAGAAGCCCATCGACTTCGGTGACGGAGGCGACGCCGTCGCGGCGGGCTCCAGGGCGCAGACCGCTCCCAGCGCGGCGAGCAGCGCCTCCGGGGAGCGCCCCTGCCGGTCGCGCACCAGCCGGTGGTACGCCAGGATCTGAAGCTGCTCGTCGGGGAAGAGCACCGCGAGGAAGCGGTCGTGCTCGCCGGGGGTTCCGAGGCGCTTCGCGTGGACGCGCGACGAGGCGGCGCTTCGATGGTGGCCGTCGGCGACGTAGAGCGCGGGCACCTCGACGAAGTGCGCCGAGAGCGCGGCGGACTGCTCCTCCGTCGGAACCCACACCGTATGCCGGATGCCGTCGTCCGTGGTCAGGTCGGTGTCGGGGGCGAACGCGGTGATGGCCGAGACCAGCGCGTCGATGGCCGGATGCGCCCGGTACGCCAGGAACACCGGCTCGTCATGCGCGTCGAGCACATCGATGTGGCGGGTGCGGTCGTCCTCCTTGTCCGCGCGGGTCTTCTCGTGCTTGCGGATGATGTCCCGGTCGTACTCGTCGACCGAGACGCAGCCGACGAGGCCCACCTGGCGGTGCGCTCCCATGGTCTGGGCGTAGACGTAGATGCGCGGGGAGGCGTCCTGAAGCAGCACCCCGCGGTCGCGCAGCTCGGCGAGGTTGCGCGCCCCCTGGGCGTAGACCTCGTCGGCGTGCTCATCGACGCCAGGGGCGAGGTCGACCTCGGGGCGGGCCACCCGGAGGAATGAGTCGACGTTGCCCGAGGCGAGCGCGCGGGCCTCGCGGGTGTTGATCACGTCGTAGGGCGGAGAGGCCACCCGGGCAGCGAGGCCAGGGGGCGGACGAAGCGCGCGAAACGGTCGTACCAGGGCCATGCCGGGGGGTCTCTCATGGGGCGATGGCGGGTGTCCATCGGTGCGGGCGGATCACTCCCCGGGAGCGCCCGCGCAGCGGGAGAGCGCCTGCGCCACCTGCGTGCGCAGCCCCGCCTCGGCCTGCTCGGGCATCCCCAGCGCCGCGCTCGCCGCCGCATCGCAGGCGCCCCGCGCGGCCAGCCGCCGGGTCAGCCGCACGGTCACCTCCGCGCGCCGTAGCCCGTTGGGGAATTCGCCCAGGTACTCCCTCGCCGCGCGCTCGGCGCCCGGGTCGTGCGTCGCGTCGAGCGCCAGCACCAGCACGTACCGCGCGTCCTCGCGCCGAGGGTCTCTCGCCGTCGCCGCCGCCAGGAACCTCTGCAGCGCCCTCGCCGCCTCCCCCGGCTCGCCCCGCACATAGGCCAGCGCGCCCGCGCGGAAATCCCTCGACGCCGCCGTCGCCCCCGCGTCCGTCGGGGCCCGCGGCGACTCGACGCGCTGCGCTGCCGTCACCGTCACCGTCGCCGCTCCGTGCTCGGGCGCCGGCACACGAGGCTCCATCGGGTCGAGCGTGGCCGCCGCCGGAGCGACCGCCGCCGGCTCGGTCACCTCCAGGGTCGACCCCGGACCGACCAGGCGCTCGGGCTGCCCTGCGCGGCGCACCGCCACCAGGCCCTCGGTCACCCTCACCCTCCGCAGGTGGCCCTGGTGCGCGTCGACGGCGAAGCGCGTCCCTCGCACCTCGACCTCCGCGTCGGTGAGCGCCACCACGAAGCGCTCCGAGCGCCGACGGTGCTGCACCGCGAGGTGGATGGTCCCCTCGGTGAGCGCGATGCGCGTGTCGGCCCCGGCGCGCTCGACGCGATACACCGCCGCGCGCTCGGGCCGCAGCGTTCCGGCGCCCGCGAGGTCGACGCCCTCCGCCGCCGACCGGGGCGAGGCGGACCGCGGCCGGAGCATCGCCGCGCCCAGCACCACAAGCGTCACCGCCGCGGCCACCGCCAGCGCCCGCCGCACCGCCGTCGAGCGACCGTGGCCGCCCAGCGAGGCGCCCGCGATCACCGCCGCGCGCATCCGCTGCGACGCCTCGGCGTCGATCGTCAGCTCCGGGAGCGAGCGCGCCATCTCCCGCAGCGAACGCAGCGAGCGCAACATCGCCCCGCACGCCGCGCAGGCCCGGGCGTGGGTCAGCGCCTCCGCCGCGTGCGCCGCGTCGAGCCGCTCGTCGATCGCGGCCTCGACCTCCCCGATGCGGGCGCACCCGCTGGTCACCGGGGAGCTCATCGCGCCCCCCGCGCATCGAGCGCCGCTCGGAGGGCGTTGCGGGCGTGGTGCAGCCGGGTCCAGACCGTGTTCACCGGGACCCCCAGCGCCTGGGCGATCTCCTCGCCCTTCATCCCGTGGACCTCGTGCAGGATGATCACCTCGCGTTGCGCGTGCGACAGGCCTCCGAGGGCCGACTCCAGGGCGGAGAAGTCCTCGCGGTCGCCCGCCCGGCGCTCAGGGTCGACGTCCCCCTCCGGAGCGTCGAGCTCGTGCGATCGCGCCTGCCAGAGCTTCCACCGCCGCACCAGGTTGCGGCGCTCCCGGCGGGCGATCTGGAGCGCGACGCCGATGATGAACGACCGCGCCGAGGCCAGCGGGTCGTAGTTGTGGGCCGCGCGGGGGAGCGCGATGAAGGTGGTCTGCACGAGGTCGTCGAGGTCGACGCGCGTGCCTCGGAGACGGGCGAGCACCGCGTAGACGTCGCGGTGGAAGCGGTCGAAGGCCACGCCGAGGGCGTTGGCGTCCCCGGTCGCCACGCGCTGGAGCAGCACGCTGTCGTCCTCGGGAACGAGGGTGAGCAGGGGTCGCAGCATGCGAGTGCTCATCGCTGCGGCTCCCAGGTGAGGCCGACGGAGAGGGCCGCGCCCGGACCGAGCCCGCTGCCGAGGTCGAGGTACCCTTCGGTGCGGACGAAGGCGGAGAGCGATCGCGTGAGCTGCCACCCGAAGGAGGCCTCGAGGCCCACGCGAGGGAACCACCCGGCGTCCGTGCCCCCGGCGAAGTGGGAGACGCCGCCGAAGCCGCCGAACTCGCCGCGCAGACGGCCGGACCCGAGCCGGGCGCGAGCCGAGAGCACCGCGCTGGACTCGATGCGATCGCGCTCCGGGCGGGGCTGGATCGCGTTGGGGAGGCCGGCCTGGTGGTCGTCGTCGAGGCTCACCGCCACCGAGGCGCGAGCGCTGAGCGCGAGGCCAGGCGTCGCGACGCCGGCCTCCACGCTGCCGCGCAGGAGGGCCTCGTCTTCGTGCTGAAACCCAAGTCCCCCCGTTGCGGACAGCAGCAGCGACCAGCCCGACGGGGCCCGCTGGCGCGCAGGAGCGATGGGCGGAGCGATCGATGGCGGAGCGAGGCTGAGGAGGGGAGGAGCGGGCGCGACGGTCGCGGGGACGAGCGCCGGAGGCGCCTCCGGAGCCGCGGGATCGGGCGCTGGGACGGCGAGCACCGAGAGCAGCGTCGGCAGGACGTCTTCGAGCGACTCCAGGGTGCGCACCGCGATGCGACCGTCGTCGAGGGAGATGTGCACCGAGAGCTCGTGGTCGCTCCAGTCGAGGCGAGCGCGGGAGGGAGAGCAGGGCGAGGCGGGGGGGAGGCTCGCGGCGGCGAGGTCGAGCGCCCGGCGGAGGCGCTGCGCCATGCGGGGCGGAATGCCCTCGCCGAGCTCGACGGTCGGAGCGCAGACGGCGGTCGGCGCGGTCTGGGCCCACGCGGCGCGAGCTCCCAGCACGACCGGCAGCGCAGCGACGAGTGAAAGCATGGGCGACCGGCGCATCGACATCTCCTGCCATGCGTCGCCGCCGCGGACGAGAACCTTCATCGGGCGTCGCCGATTGATTCGAGGGTGAGATTCGTCATCACCGGATGAAGGCCCTCGCCCCGCCGGGACCAATGGGGGATGCGCGAGGCTGCCCCCGGCACCCTCACACCGCAGAGAGAGCCGAGGAAACCGATGATGCGATCGATCGTCTTGCTGAGCGCGCTCGCCGTAGCGGGCTGCCACCACCATGGGCGCGAGGACTGCCGGGACCGCTCGTCCCACAGCGAGCACCGCGATTCCAGGCACCAGGGAGATCGCGGGGACCGCGAGGACTGCGAGGACCGCGACGGCCGCCTCGACGGCTCCCGTGGCGAGGTCGACGCGAGCGCCGCTGGCGGCGAGGCGGCGGTGCCGGGCTCGGACGCCGCGGTTCCGCCGGTCGACGCGGGCGTGAGCGCCGGGTGCCGGCTCGATCGGGACTGCGCCGTCGCGGGGGCGGGGCTCGTCTGCGACCTGCGCTCGGGCTCCTGCGTGACGCCGTCGCAGTGCAGCTCCGACTCGGGCTGCGCCAGCGGAGAGCGCTGCCTCGCGGGCCGCTGCCTGGGCGGCGCGGCGGTGTGCCAGTTCGCGAGCGACTGCGGCGCGGGGCGGGACTGCGTCGACGGCCGATGCCTCTCCCCCTGCGGCGCCCTGACGGCGTGCCCCTCGACGCAGTCCTGCGTGGGCGGGTACTGCGATCAGCCCTCGCAGCCCGGGAGCCAGTGCGCCCGAGCGGCCGACTGCGCGGCGGGATCGGTCTGCGCCGACGGCCGCTGCGTGGCGGGCTGCGACGCGGCGCGCGCTTGCGGGGCGGCGGAGGTCTGCGTGCTGGGCTTCTGCCAGGTGGACACCGCGCCTCGCAGCTTCTGCGTGCGCGACTCGGACTGCGCGGCCGGGAGCGTCTGCCACCGCGGGTCGTGCCGCGCCGCCTGCCCGGGTGGCACCGCCGCCGAGTGCCTTCGGGTCGACGTGGCCTTCGACACCTGCGGCAGCGACCGGCTCTGCACCAACCCCCTGGAGCTTCGCCCCGAGTGCGCTCGCAGCGCCGACTGCGCCTCGCCGGCCCTCTGCATCAACGCGCGCTGCCGATAGAGGCTTGCGCGGCCGACGCAGCGCGGTGAAGTGTCTCGTGGTGCTGCCCTACGACCACGCCGAGATCGTCGCCGCCGCGGAGGAGGCCTGCCGTGAGCTCAAGCTCGACCTGGTGCACGCGGGCTCGGTGCAGGCCTGGCTGTCCGAGCCCGAGAGCGAGTGGCCCCCCTGCTGCGACCGGGGCTGCGAGCCCTGCGTGGTGACGCTCGGCGCCGCGGCGCGGAGGGCGAGGAGCATTCTGGAGGCGGGTCGTTGGAAGGGCGTTCCATCGGTCGAGGGGTGAAGGGTATCTTCGAGGCAACCATGTCGACCCCGCTCTACAAGTGCGCCAACTGCGGCGCGATCATCCACCGCCTCAACCTGCGCTGCGGCTACTGCAACCACTGGAACGTCGATCCGGCCAACCCCCAGGATCCGCCCTCGGCTGCCTCCCCCCCGGCGCGCACGCCCCCGGCGCATACGCCCCCCGCCGTGCAGGCCCCGCCGCCTCCCGCGCCCGCGCCCGCTCCGGTGGCCGCCGTGGCTCCGGTGGCCGCGCCCGTCGCGGCTCCGCCCGTCGCCCAGACCCCCGCCAGGCCCGCGGCGCCCTCCGCCGTCGAAGCCCCGAAGCGCCGTCTGTTCGGGTCGAAGCCCGAGGTCGCTCCGGCCCCTCAGGCCCCAGAGCGCCGCGGGGGCGCCGGGCCGTCGAAGCCCTCCATCGCGGTCTCTCCCAAGAGCCGGGTGCTGCAGTCCGTGATGGCCCAGCCCGAGGCCTCGTCGGCGTGGGAGAAGGGGCGCAAGAGCTTCAACAGCCGCTCCGCCCCGTCGGGCCGCGACGAGCAGGACTCGCTCGCCCGCATCCAGGCCGTGATGGCCGTCGCGTACTGGGTGGCCACCTCGGACGACGAGGAGGAGATGGACAGCGACGAGTACGACGCCATCGTGGACACCTTCGCCGAGCTGCTCGGCGAGGACGTCGACGAGGACGAGCTGGAGAGCACCATCGCCGCCTGGGACGAGGCCATCGAAGAGGACGAGGAGGCCTTCCTCGAGGAGGCCGTCGGAGCCATCGGCCAGGGTCCCATGCGGCGCCAGGCGCTGGAGATCGCGACCGTCGTCGCGGCCGCCGACGACGACCTCTCGGACGTCGAGGAGGAGGCCCTCGGCGAGCTGGCCACCGCCCTCGGCTTCGCCGACCGCGAGAGCGAGCGCATCATCGAGAAGGCCCTGGAGAGCCTGGAGGAGTAATCCCCGGCGCTTTCCCCGCCTCCCTTCGGTGGTAGCCTCCGGCGTCGATCCCTGTACCTCCCCCACCCATCGGATCGATCGCTGGAGGCGCCCGATGTCCCTTCGCACCACCGTCGTCACGTCCCTCGCCCTCGGCGCCCTCTGCCTCGGCGCTCCGGTGAGCGCCCGGGACCCCGCCTCTCGCGCCCCGAGCGCCTCGCCCGCCCAGCGCTCGGCGCAGAGCCGGGAGTGCCAGACCTGCATGAGAGAGCAGTGCGGCACGCCCGCGTCGGCCTGCCGCACCACCTGCGAGACCACGCTCAGGCTCCGCCCCCCGATCGAGTTCGAGCGCTGCGAGACCGCCTGCGTCCAGCGCTACCGGGCCTGCATCGCCACCTGTGCGCCCTGCGGCGGAGCCTACGTCGCCCCGGCCGGGGTCGAGCCCTTCCGGCCCGATCCCAACGCCCCGAGGGTGGTCACCATCCCCCGCCCCCGCCCCCGCCGCCGCTGATCCGCCGCCGCCGCGGGGGGAGAGCGGGCCTCGCCACGACCCTCCCGACCGCGGACCGAACGCTCACCTCCGGCTGCCGCCGCTGCCCCCGGGACCTCGCTGCGAGGATCCGCTGTGGGAGTGGCCGAGGTGCTTCGCGACGATCTCCTCGACGCGCCGCTGGACGATCTCGTCCACCCGCTCGGCCACCAGCTCCACGATGGTGTCGATGAGCCGCTTCTCATCGGAGAACGCGAGGTCGCGTCGAGCGCTCGGGCGCTCTCCGGCAGCGTGCTCGTGGGGGGCGTCGCCGTCCTCGTGATGGTGGTGCCCCTCGCCGTGGTGGTGGTGCGGAACCTCCTCCCGGTGGTGCTCCTGGTGATGCCCGGACTGCCCCTCGACCGCCTCGTGCGCGTGGTCGTGCGCGTGGTCGTGCGCGTGGTCGTGCGCGTGGTCGTGCGCGTGGTCGTGCGCGTGGTCGTGCGCGTGGTCGTGCGACTGCTCCGGCGCCGCGCTGCCCGTGCTGGCCGGACGTCGGTAGAAGGGATCGCCAGCGGGGGACTTCGGGCGCGGCGGGCGGTGAGCGATGGGTTGCTGCGGCATGGTGGGCCATCGTACCCGCTGCGGCGGAGGATCGTCGAGCGCGCCCGGGGACCCGCTCAGCAGCCGCGGTGCGAGGTCGTGTCGCTGAAGATCTTGCCCGGGTTGAGCAGCCCCTTCGGATCGAAGGCCAGCTTTACCCGACGTTGTAATGCGATGAGCTCCGGGCCCTGCTCCCAGGCCAGGTACGGCGCCTTGAGCACCCCGATGCCGTGCTCGCCGGAGAGGGTCCCCCGCAGGTCGAGCGTGGCCTCGATGAGCCGCTCGATGGCGCGGTGCACCCGAGGTCGCTCGTCGTCGCGGTCCCAGAGCAGGTTGACGTGCAGGTTGCCGTCGCCCGCGTGGCCGTAGGTGGGCATCACCACCCGCTCCTGCGCGGCGATCACCTGCACCCTCGCGATGAGCTCCGCCACCTGCGCCCTCGGCACCACGACGTCCTCCGAGAGCTTGTGCGCCGCCCGCTTTCGCAGCGCCCGCGACATCACCCTCCGCACCGCCCAGAGCGCCGCCCGCTCCGCCGGGTCGACCGCCTCGTGGGCGCTCACCGCCCCGGCCGCCACGCAGCACTCCCCCGCCCTCGCCGCCTCGCGCGCCACCGCCTCCTCGTCGAAGCCGTCGAGCTCGATCACCAGCGCCGCGCCCGCCCCCTCCGGCAGCACGCCCGGGTCATCCGCCCGCATCACGTCGCAGCAGATCGCGTCGAGCAGCTCGATGCACCGCGGCCTCGCCCCGGTCGCCAGCAGCGCCGCCACCGCGCGCCCCGCCGCCACCGCGTCGGCGAAGACCGCCAGCACCCCCCGCACCGCCGTGGGCAGCGCCGTGAGCCGCACCGTCACCTCGGTGAACACCCCGAGCGTCCCCTCGCTCCCCACCAGCAGCCCGACGGTGTCATATCCGGTCACCCCCTTGGCGGTGCGCCGGCCGTGCTGCACCAGCGCTCCGTCCATGTGGGCGCACTCCAGGCCCAGCACCCAGTCGCGCGTCACGCCGTACTTCACCGCGCGCGGCCCGCCCGCGTTCTCCGCGACGTTGCCCCCGAGGCAGCACCACTCCGCGCTCTGCGGATCGGGCGGGTAGAACAGTCCCTCGCGCTCCACCGCGGCGTGAAGTGCGCCGGTGCGCATCCCGGCGCCCACCACCGCGACCCCGTTGGCCCGGTCGATGTCCTTCAGGCCGTCGAGCCGCGATGTGTCGAGCACCACGCTCGGCACGACCACCGTCGCCCCGCCGGTGCGCCCGGTGCCCGCCCCCCGAGGGACCACCGGGACGCCGCGCCCGTCGCAGGCCCGCAGCGTCGCGGCCACGTCCGCGGCCGTCTCCGCGCGCACCACGCAGGGGGGCAGCACCGACGGGGCCTCGCTCTCGTCGCGGGCGTAGGCGGCGCAGAGGTCCGGGTCGGTGAGGACGCGCGACGGGCCGAGGGCCCGCTCCAGCTCGAGGGAGACGCGTTGCGCTGGGGTCATCGGCGGTGGGGACTCCGTCGCGCCCGACCGACGCGGCGGTCAGTTCTGGTTGGCGCGCAGCTTGGGGAAGAAATCCCCGGTGAGCACGGCGTACTCCTCGGGCGAGTCGCACTCCATGAACATCAGCTCGTGGAACACCGACGGGCTCACCCGGTCGGCCAGCATCATGCGCTGGGTGATGTCCTCGTGCTCCGAGCGGGCCTTGGCCGTCGAGTACTTGATGCACCAGTCGGTGGCGGCGCGCACGAGGCCGTGGTCGCCCGGCTCCCAGAGCACCATGCCCGTGGCCTCGCCGTAGCAGCTCATGCCCGGGAGCAGCGACTTGCCCGCGGAGGTGTCGAGCAGGCCCTTGCCGTGGGTGAGCGCGCGGTTGTCCTTGCCGAACACCATCACCTCCTCGTTGGACTCGCGGAAGTCGCCGCACACCAGCGTGCGCGAGCGGCCGTCGCGGGAGGGCGCCCCGAGGGCGTGCAGCACCCCGGCCTCGTACAGGATGTCGGCGTCCATCATCACCACGCGCGCGTGGCCGTCGAGGATCTCGTGCTCGCTGTGGAGCGCGAACCAGAACGAGTGGCCGCTGCCGGAGGTGGTGAGGTCTTCGGTGGGGTTGAGGATCCAGTGGACCCGGCACCCGCGCGGGCCCTTGAAGGGGCGCTTGCTGGTGACCTGGTTGCCGACGAGGAAGATCTCGCGCACGCCGATCGCGGCGAGCTGCTCGATGTGCCAGTCAATGAAGCACGGACCGTCGGGGGTGCCGTCCAGCGAGAGGAAAGGCTTGGGGGTCTGCGAGGCCCTGGCGATGCGGTTGCCCTGGCCTGCAGCGAGAATCACGGCCTTGTCGATCATCGGGATTGAGCTCAGTGGGGAGAGGCGGTCATGGGTTGCGCGTGCAGCAGTCGGTTGCTCGCGGTCACTGTAGTCGCGAGGATCACCACACAATACGCGCTCGCGGCGAGAAATCCCTCCAGGGGCCTCGTGAGGAGGGTCGCCGCGGTGAGGATCAGGATGCCCGTGTCGCCGCCCGAGAAGCCCACCTTGAGCAGCGTCGAGCGCAGCCTCGGGTCGCCCTGCGCGGCCATCGCGCGCAGCCGGTCGGCCGCGGGGTGCGAGGTGCCCTCCGCGACCTTCGCGGTGCCGGAGGCGACGCGGGCGCGCAGCAGGGGTAGCGCCGACGGGTTGAGCAGCCGGATCTGCAGGTCGGCGAACCACGCCGAGAAGCGGATCGCGGCCCCTCGGGTGCGCTGCGCCTCGAGCTGGACCTTCACGTACTCGTCGTCGACCTCGTCGCGCCCCTCCAGCAGGATGGAGGTGAAGCGCCGCTTGTAGAGGTCCCAGCAGAAGGTGCAGAGCGCGCAGAGGGCCGCGGTGATGAGCGAGAGGGCCATCGCCCGGGGGAAGCCCAGGGTGCGGGTGAAGGCCACCCAGGAGCCCAGGACGAAGGCCGCGAAGCCGAGGAAGTCGCCGACCTGGTCCATCGCTCGGCCGTAGGGAGAGGCGGTGCCGCGGGCGCGGGCGAGCACCCCGTCGAAGCAGTCGAGGATGGAGCGGACCTCGAACATCAGCCCCGCGGCGACGAGCATCGAGGGGCGGCCGGTGCTGATGAGGGCGCCGGCGCTGATGCCGAGGAGGGTGTGCCCGATGGTGACGTGGTTGGGCGTCAGCGGAGTGCGGAGCGCGGCCTTCACGATCGCGTGACCGATGGGGTAGCGCCAGAGGCGGTCCGCAGGGTTCACGGTCAGTTCGAGCAGCCTCTTCGCGGACTCCATCCGGATGTTGGGACTCCCTCCGTCGGGCATCGGGTTCTGAGCTCCTCTGTCCGGGGTCTTAGCCCGGGCGCTTGAGCAACGCTCGCAGCCCGTCGAGCAGCTCGGCCATGTCCTGCTCTCCGAGCGCGCCCATCACCGCGATGCGGAACATCTTTCCCGCGTAGGGCCCCTGCCCCGCGTAGATGATGAACCCGCGCTCCTTCAGCCCGTCGTGGAGCTTGTCGTAGGTCGTCCACGACGGCACCGCGAAGGCCGTCAGGATCGACGAGCTCGCGGTCGCCCCGTCGGTCAGGAAGAACTCCACCCCGAGCTCGAAGAGCACCTCGCGCACCGCGCTCGCCCGCCGCGCGTAGGTCGCGTGCCGGGCGCGCCAGCCGCCTTCGTCCTCGAGCTCCTTCAGCGCCTCCTGCAGCGCGTACATGCAGTGCACCGACTGCGTGAAGGGAGAGGCGCCGGTGCGCTGCTCCTTCCAGTGCCGCCAGAGGTCCAGGTACACCGAGGTGGCGCCCGAGGAGCGCTCCGCGAAGACCCCCTCGCGCGCCAGCACGAAGGAGATCCCGGGCACGCCGTGGACGCACTTGTTGGCCGTGGCCGCGACGGCCTCGATGTTCCACCCCTCGAAGTCGATGGGCTCGCCCGCGAAGCTGCTCACGCCGTCGAGCAGCATCGGCTTCTTGAAGCGCTTGCAGAGCGCCCCGAGCGCGGCGACGTCGTTGTCCCGCCCGGTGGTCGTCTCGTGCTGCACCGCCAGCACGTGGGTGATGCTCGCGTCCGAGGAGAGCGCCCGCTCGACGCCCCCGAGGTCCATCGGGGCGACCCACTCGGCGCCCACGGTGGTGAAGCGCTTGCCCTGCGCGGTGAGCATCGCCGCCATCCGGTCGCCGTAGACGCCGTTGGCGACCACCAGGGCGTGGCCGTCCTTCGGCACCAGCGACCCGACCATCGCCTCCACCGCGGAGGTCCCCGAGCCCGTCAGCAGGATCGCCACGTAGCGCCCCGCGCAGCCCTCGTAGATGCGCTCGATGCGACCGCGCACCTCCATCGCCAGCGCGTAGAACTCCGGCTCGCGATGGCAGAGGTCGGGCCGCTGAAGCGACGCCCGCACCCGCTCGGTGAGCGTCACCGGGCCCGGGTTGAGCAGCCGCATCCGTCGCTCGGTGGCGCTCATCCCTTCGTCTCCTTCAGCCATCCGCGCATCCGGTCGATGACCTGCACCGGGGTCTCCTTGGGCCGCGGCAGGTCGCCCTTCTCCCCGGGCGCCGTCTTCACGTGGATGAAGGTCAGCCCCTTCGCGTTGACGAAGGCCGCCTCGGCCTCGGCCAGCGAGTGGGCGCGCACCACCGTGGGGTAGCCGCACGCCAGCGCCACGCCCGCGAGGTCGACCGAGTGCGACACCGTGGACTGGCCCCCCGTCGAGTCGTGGACCTCATTGTCGAGGAGCACGTGGATGAGATTGTCGGGCCGCTCGTAGCCGAGCGTGGCGAGCGCCCCGAGGCGCATCAGCGCCGCGCCGTCGCCGTCGAGCACCACCACCCGGCGCTGCGGCTGGGCGATGGCGAGCCCCAGCCCGAAGGAGCTGGCGCAGCCCATGGAGCCGACCATGTAGAGCTGGCTGGGGCGGTCATCGAGGGCGTAGAGCGCGCGCCCGGTGAAGCCCGTGGTGGCCACCAGGGCGTCGGTGGGCCTCACCTTCGACTGGATCATCGCCAGCACCTCGCGGCGCGTCGGGTACGAGGCCTGCGGGCCCCACGGGCCGACGGTGCCTTCGGTCACGGGCTTCGGCGAGGCCTTCGTCTGGAGCTTGTAGTCCGCGACGGAGTCCTTGCGCATGATGAGCCCGTAGGGCGTGCGCTTCTCGGTCATGTGGGCGACCGCGCGGCCCATCACCGCGTCGACCTCCGAGACCTCCGTGGGGAAGTACTCCCACGGGATCTGCATCAGGTCGAAGAGCCCGCCGGTGATCTGCCCCATGAGCTCGTGCTGCGGCTCGTCGTGCGCGCCGCCCGGCTCTCCCCGCAGCGTGGTGATCACCAGGGTGGGCACCTTGAAGATCATGTTGAGCGAGGTGAGCGGGTTGACGGTGTTGCCGAAGCCCGAGTTCTGGAACATCACCACCGAGGGCTGTCCGCCCAGGTCGGCGCCCGCGGCGATGCCCACGGCGTCGCCCTCGTTGGTCGCCCCGACGTACCGCAGGTCGGGCGCGTCGATGACGTAGTTGATGAAGGGCTTCAGGTAGGAGCAGGGCACGCCCGTCCAGAGCGTGAGGCCGTGCTTCTTACATGAATCGATAAAGCTCGACGCCGGGATCATCGCTGGGCTCCGTCTCTCAGAAGGCCGCGCCGACGACCACGTCCTCGACGCTGTCGACGTCGAGCCAGTGGCCGGTGGTGTAGATGACCCGCACCTTCGCCCCGTCGGCGACGAGGAGCTGGAGCAGGTCGGGCAGCTTCATGGTGGCCAGCCGGGCGGGCTCCGCGGCGAGGGCCTTGAGCTTCTCGCGCACCAGCTTGGTGCCCGCGGGGGAGAGCTTCACGATGCCCATCCACTCGCCGTGCACCGCGTCTTCGCGCTCGGGGCGGAAGCCCTTGAGGGTGACGACGTTCTGGTAGGCGCGCCGGGAGTTGGGCTCGGAGTTGCTGACGAAGTCGGCGTTGCGCCCGCGGTTGCGGCTCTCGGCGTGGTTGGAGTCGACCATGATGACGATGTCGTCGTCGGTGTCGATGAGCTCCTGGAGGATGTACTTCTTCAGCAGCACGTCGCCGTAGGAGACGATGACGTCGCCCTCCAGCGCCTCGGCCGCGGCGGCGAGCGAGCTCACCTCCTGCGTCGTCGCGAACTGGTCGTTGTCGAAGTACTTCACGTTGGGGAGGTTGACCGCCTCCTTCTTGTATCCGCGGACGACGGAGAGTTCCTTCACGTTGACCGAGCGGTAGGTCTCCAGGATGTGGGCGAGCAGGGGCTTGCCCGCCAGGCTGACCATCGCCTTCGGCCGGTCGCGGGTGAGGTCGCCGAGCTCGGCGCCCTGCGAGGCCGCGAGGATGACCGCCTTCACCGAGCGCCCGTGCTTCGGGAGGTAGCGCTTCTCCGCCTGCTCCAGCTCGTTCTCGCCCTGGAGGCGGAACACGTCCGCCAGCGGGGCGACCTTCTCCTCGACGCTGAGCAGGGTCTGCTCGGTGTGGATGGTCTTCGCCGTCGCCTGCATCGCCGCCAGCGAGGAGCGCATCAGGTGGTTGGCCCAGATGACCACGGAGACGCCCGCGTCACGGAAGACCTCCGTCGGGGTCTGGTAGTACTTGGTCGGGACGATCACCACCGGCAGCCGGTTGCCCCACTCCTTCAGGAACGCGAGGATCTCCACGGGGGAGCGCAGCGCGCTGTGCATCAGGATCGCGTCGGCCCCGGCGAGGCGGTAGGCCTCGGCGCGCTTCATCGCCTCGTCGATGCCCCAGCCCGCGATGAAGGCCTCGACGCGGGCGACGATCACGAAGTCGTCGTCGGTCTGCGCGTCCTTGCCCGCCTTGATCTTGCCGGCGAACTCGTCGATGCCCGCCAGGGGCTGCGCCGCGCCGCGGATGAAGCTGTTGGTCTTGGGGAAGATCTTGTCTTCGATGCACACGCCCGCGACGCCGCGCTGCTCGAGCTTGCGCACGACGCGCTGCATCGTGTTGAAGTCGCCGTAGCCCGTGTCGCCGTCGAGGAGGATCGGCACCGTGGTGGCGTCGCTCATGAACTCCGCGACCTCGAGCACCTGCGTCCAGCTCGCCTCGTTGTGGTCGCGCACGCCGAGGGCCGCGGAGATGCTGAGCCCGCTGCCCCAGATGCCCTCGAACCCGGCCTCCTCGGCCACCTTCGCGCTCAGTCCGTTGTGGGCTTCCATCAGGAAGGCCATCTCCTGGCGCTGCACCATCCGCTTGAGCTGCGTGGTCTTCTTCGGCTTGGATGTCATCGGAGTCTCCGTTCGGTTCGCCAAAACCCCCCGCGTCGGCCTTCGATCGGCCGCGCGAGCGGCACGAGGTTTTGCACGGCTCGCGCCGTCGGGGTTCGCGGGCTTCTCACACCTCCCCCCGACCCTCGTCAACTTCGCCCTTGCCGCGCCGCGTCGGAGTGACACCCCGCGAAGCGGTCTACGCACCCTCCCGTCTCGCGGCCGAGTCGGGCGACTGGCGCCGTCAGCCGGTGACCGCTGCGGTGTCTGCTTCGCCATCGCCCGCGGCGAGCGAGCGCACCTTCGCCGCCTGCGCGTCCCACTGGAAGCGCCTCGCCCACGCCGGGCCGCGCCGCCCCATCGACGCACGGCGCACCGGGTCGCGCACCAGCGCGGCGATGGCGTCGGTGACCTCGTCGAGGGAGCCGCCGTCGACGAGCATCCCGGAGCCTCCGTCCTCGACCGCGTCGACCACGCCCCCGGAGCGCCCACCGATGACCGCCAGCCCCGCCGCGCTCGCCTCGAGGAACACCATCCCGAAGCCCTCCACGTCGTCGTCTTCGAGGGTGCGGTTGGGGTGCACGAACACGTCCGCCGCGGCGTAGTAGCGCGGCAGCGCGTCGCGCGAGACCGGCCCCACCCAGCGCACCACGTCGTCGAGCCCGAGGGCCGAGCAGGACTTCTTGAGCTCGTCCTCCAGCTCGCCGTCGGAGAGCACCAGCCATACGAGGTCTTGTAAGAGCCCGAGAGGGCGGAGGCGCGCCAGGGCGGAGAGCACCGTGTCGTGCCCTTTGCGCCGGGTGAGCCTGCCGACGGTGAGCAGCACGGTCTTGCCCGCGAGCCCGAATCGCTCGACCAGGTCGGCGGTGTCGAAGGGCCCCGCGAAGGCCTCGGCGTCCACCGCGGGGTTGATCACGTGGAGCTTCTCCGCCGGGGCGCCCGCGAGCAGCGCCCTCCCTTGCGTGAAGGTGGAGTTGGCGAACACCGCCCGGGCCCGGGCGAACACCTGCGGCATCAGCCGCTTCTTCACGGGGTAGCGAAGGAAGAGCGAGACCTCCTCGCCGTGCACCCAGACCGTGTAGGGGATCTTCAGCGCCCGCCCGACGGCCATCGCCACCAGGCCCTCGGGGATCACCCTCGCGGCGTGCAGCACCTCGACGCGCTCGCGCCGGCAGACCTGCAGCGTGGCGGCCAGCATGCGGGCGTACTCCAGCGCCGACTCGGGCTTCATCCAGGGGTAGCGCGTGTCGTCGAAGCGCGTCACCGGCCGGGGGTAGCTCTTGTCGTGCGAGGCGCTGCCCGGCGGACCTCCCGCGATGATGTGCACCGCGTCGCCCGGCGGCATGTGCTGCCCGTAGATGGCGTCGAAGAGCTGGATCGATCCGCCGATGGCCGGAAACCACTGCTCGGTCAGGAGTGCGTGTCGCATCGCGAACCGTTATACCCGATCGCCCATGCGGACCGAGGTCATCGCGGTCGACCCCCAGCGCCCTGATCCCGCGGCCATCGCCCGCGCCGCGGAGGTGCTGCGCGCCGGCGGCCTGGTGGCCTTCCCCACGGAGACGGTCTACGGCCTCGGCGCCCGGGCCGACTCCGACGAGGCCGTGCGAGGGGTCTTCGCCGCCAAGGGAAGGCCGTCGTTCAACCCGCTCATCGCCCACGTCGCGACCCTCGAGCAGGCCTATCCCCTGGCCTCCTCGTGGCCTCCGGTGGCCGAGCTGCTCGCCGCGCGCTTCTGGCCCGGTCCCCTCTCCCTGGTGCTCCCCCGATCGGGCTTCGGGGTGTGCGACGCCGCGACCGGGGGAGGCCCCACCGTGGCGGTGCGCGTCCCCTCGCACCCGGTGGCCAGGGCGCTCCTCGCCGCGGTGGATTTCGCCGTCGCCGCGCCGAGCGCCAACCGCTACCAGCAGCTCTCTCCCACCACCGCGGCGCACGTCCTCAAGGGGCTCGACGGCCGCGTCGACCTGATCCTCGACGGCGGCCCGACGCCCTATGGCATCGAGTCGACGGTGGTCGACGTCACCCGCGATCCGCCGCGGTTGTTGCGGCACGGATCGCTCGCCCACGACCTGCTGCGCCTGGCCATCCCCGCGCTCGTGGTGCTCGACGCGCCCGTCGAAGAGACCGGCGAGGCGCTACCTTCTCCGGGGATGGTGCGTCGGCACTACGCCCCGAGGGCGACGCTGCGGAGGGTCGCCGCCGGGGCGGTCGAGGCGGCGGTCGAGGCCGCGCTCCGGGAGGGCGCCCGGAAGGTGGGCGTGGTGCGCATGGAGGGCTCTCCCGGGACGCCGCGGGAGTCGGTGGTGGCGCGCTCGCTGCCGCGCGACGCGGAGGCCTACGGGCGCTCGCTCTTCGCGGTGCTGCACGCGCTCGACGACCTGGGGTGCGAGCGCATCGTGGTGGAGGACGTCCCCGGCGACGACGCCTGGGCGGGGGTGAGAGACCGGCTGGAGAGGGCGGCCGAGTCGGGCTGATCAGCGCGGTCACCGGGGCTGTCGTGACCAGCACACCCCAGTGACCTCAGGGACCGATGCCGCAGCCTCAGATCGTGAGCTCGCCCTTCGGCAACCCCGCCCGCCGCCACGCGGCGCGCACGGTGTTCTCCAGCAGGCACGCGATGGTCATGGGCCCCACGCCGCCGGGCACCGGGGTGATCGCCCCCGCGTGACCGACCACGGCGTCGTAGTCGACGTCGCCCACCAGCTTGCCCTCGGCGGTGCGGTTGATGCCCACGTCGATCACCGCCGCGCCAGGCTTCACCCAGTCGGCGCCCACCATCTTCGCCCGGCCCACCGCGGCCACCAGCACGTCCGCGCTCGCGCAGAGCGCCGGGAGGTCCTTCGTCCTGGAGTGCGCCACCACCACCGTCGCGCTCCGCCGCAGCAGCAGCGCGGCCATCGGCTTGCCCACGATGTTGCTCCGGCCGATGACCACCGCGCGCGCTCCCTCCAGCTTCACGCCCGCCTCGTCGAGCAGCCTCATGCAGCCCCACGGGGTGCACGGCGCCAGGCCCTCGCGCCCAAGCCAGAGGGCCCCGACGTTGCTCGGGTGGAAGCCGTCGACGTCCTTCTCGGGCACCACCCGGTCGGTCACCGCCTGCTCGTCGAGGTGCTTCGGCAGCGGCAATTGCACCAGCACCCCGTCTACCCGCTCGTCGACCATCAGCCCGTCGAGCAGCGACAGCAGCGCCTCCTGCGTCACGTCCACCGGCAGCCGGTGGATGGTGCTGCGCATCCCGGCCTCCTCGCAGGCCCGGCCCTTGTTGCGCACATAGACCTGCGAGGCCGGGTCGTCGCCGACCAGCACCACGTCGAGGCCCGGCGGTCGGCCCACCCTCGCCGAGAAGCCCGCCGCCGCCGCCGCCACCCTCACCCGCAGCGCCGCCGCCACGGACTTCCCATCGATCACGTTTGCCATGATGGGGTGGGATCCTACGACCGAACTGCGCCCCCGCAGACGGGAGCGTGACAAGGGCACACCGATTGCTGATCATCCGCGGCATGCGCGCAAGGTCCCGCTTCGTACTCCCCCTCGTGGCCGTGCTCCTGGGTAGCTGCAGCAGCGGCCCGGTCGACCCGGCGACCTTCGCGAGCGCGGTCACCCTCGACGACGCGATCACCCGCGCGTCGGCCGCCTATGAGGTTCCGCGCGACCTGCTCGCGGCGGTGGCGTGGTCCGAGACGCGCTTCGGCAACCCGGTGGTCGGCGACGATCACGAGCACCCGGCCGACCGCGAGGCCGACCACGAGTCCCATGGTCAGCCCGAGTTCGGTCCGTTGCACCTCCGCGCCACCGGAGCGCTCGACACGGTCTCCCGCGCCCGCACGCTGCTCGGGGTCGGTGAGGAGGCCCTCCGCAGCAACACGGGCCTCGGCGTGGCGGGCGCCGCGGCGGTGCTGGCGGAGCTCGGCGCGCAGACCGGCGCCGACCCCGACGACCTCGCCACCTGGGCCGAGGCCGTGGCCCGCTACTCGGGCCTGCGCGACCGGGTGATGCAGGTCTCCTACGCCTCGCAGGTCTTCGCGACGCTGCGCTCCGGCGTGACCGAGCGGTCGTTTACGGGGGAGCGTATTCGCCTCGCCGCGCACCCCTCCCTCCCGGCCGCCGAGGAGCGGCTCGGAGTGCGGCAGGCGGTGTCCGAGAGCGCGGACTACGGCCCCGCGCGCTGGGTGCCCGCGTCGACGAGCAACTACACCCGAGGGCGCTCCGGGGGGAGCATCCAGTACGTGGTGATCCACACGATGCAGGGCTCCTACGCGGGCAGCACGTCGTGGTTCCAGAACCCCGCGGCGGGGGCCTCGGCGCACTACAACATCCGCTCGTCGGACGGCGAGATCACCCAGATGGTCGCCCACGGCGACACCGCCTGGCACGCCGGCAACTGGAACATCAACCAGCGCTCCATCGGCATCGAGCACGAGGGCTACGTGGCCGATCCGGGCCGCTGGTACACCGAGCGGATGTACGTCGCGAGCGCGCGCCTCACCCGCGCCATCTGCGACCGCTACGGCATCCCCATCGACCGCGCGCACATCATCGGCCACTACCAGGTTCCTCGCAGCGGCAGCGGGGCGCCGTGCTCGACGAGCGCCACCAACTGCGGCGGCGCGGGCGGCCACACCGACCCCGGCAACGGCGGCGCCGGCTGGAACTGGACCCACTACCTCGACCTCGTCCGCGGCGGCGGCAGCGTCACGCCCCCTCCTCCCCCTCCCCCGGCGACCCCCGCCTACGCGGCCACCTTCGTGGGCGCGAGCTGCCCCACGGCCGCGACCTCGGGTGACCGCCCGGTGGCCTGGTTCGAGTTCCGCAACACGGGCACCGCCACCTGGGCCGCGGGGAGCACCCGCCTCGGGACGACGGGTCCTCGCGATCACAACGGCGTCTTCTTCGACATGGAGAACTGGGTCGCCCGCAACCGCCCCTCCGGGGTCGACCGCGCCACGGCGCCCGGCGCGGTGGGCCGCTTCTCCTTCGTGCTGGGCATCCCGACGGTCACCACCGCCACCACCCTCGACGAGACCTACGGCCCGGTGCAGGAGGGCGTCACCTGGTTCGGCGGAGAGACCTCCGCGCGCTGCTCCGTTCGGGTGAGCCCTCGCGCCGTCACCCCGCCGCCGGTGGTCGACGCCGGCAGCCCCGCGCCCGTCGACGTCCCCCCGGTGATGCCCGCCGACGCCGGGAGCCCGGAGCCCGTCGACGCCGGCAGCACCGAGCCTGTCGACGCCGGCAGCACCGAGCCTGTCGACGCCGGGAGCCCCGCGGCCCTCGACGCGGGGACGGAGCCTCCGACCGGTGACGATGCCGGTGTCCTCGGCGACGAGCTGACGGAGGTGTCCGGCTCGCTCGAAGGCGGGTGCAGCACCGCGCCCTCCAGCGGCGGCGCAGGCGTCCGCGGTGGCCTCGGCCTCGCCGCGCTGGCCCTGGTCGCCAGCGTCCGCCGTCGCCGCCGCGCGTAGCTCTCCCCAACCATCACCAACGACCGTGTTAGCCTCGGCGCATGGGGCGTCCTGAGAGCATCGCGGGGCTGCTGGTGGAGCTCGTCCGTCGTCGCGGGGTGCCGCGGTGGACGCGGGCGCTCGTCGCCGCAGGCGCGGCCGTGACGGCGGGGGTGGCGCTCTCGCGAACGCACGAGGCGAGGCCCGCGCCGCGCCCATCGACCGAACTCACCCGCTGGATGACCGCTCCCCTCGACGGGTCGGTCCTCTTCGTCGACCCCGCCGTGGTCGCTACCGACCTGGGCTGGGTCGTCGCCTGGACGCGCTGGGAGCGCGGCAGCGACCCTGTCGTGCAGGTCGCGGCGCTCGATCGCAGCGGCAGCCTCCGTGGCGTCACCCGATCGGTCTCGCCGCCCGGCTCCTTCGCGCGAGGTCCCTCGCTCGCCCGCAGCGGGGCGCGCGTCGCCGTAGCGTGGACGAGCTCGAACTCAGTCAGATCGTCGATCCGGCCGTGGCTCGCCGTCGTCGACGCCGACGCCCAGGTGCTGGTCCCCGCGAGGCCGGTGAGCGCCGGGCCGGAGCAGACCTTCGACGCGCAGGTCGCGAGCGACGGTCAGGGCTGGGGCGTGGCGTGGCGATCCTGGTCCCCGTCCCATCCCGGCCTGACGCTCGCCCTGCTGACCCCCGACGGCGCGCCGCGTGGTCCGATCACCCGCCTCCCCGTCGACCACGTGGGTATCGACGTGGGCCTCGCCTGGATGGGCGACGCGTGGTTCGCACCGGTCGCGTCCTACGACTACGAGCGCGACCGCAGCGCGCTGCAGCTCCACTGGTTCGACCGGGGCGGACGGCTGATCGAGTCGCGCTCGATGGCTCCCTCCCGCGGCGAGATCGGCCCGCTCCAGGTGACCGCGCGAGGCGCGACCGCGTGGATCAGCTGGGGCGACGACGCAGGCTTCGGCGTCCGTCACGACCCGCGCGCCGCCTCCTTCGAGGGGCGACGGACGGCGGCGGGCCCGTTCGCGCTCGGTCCGCGCCGCAGCGGCAGCATCCCCACCCTCGCGTGCACCGCGACGGGGTGCACGAGCGCCTGGATCGCCCTGCCCGAGGACGGAGACGAGGCCGCTGCCTTACACGTCCATGTATTCGATACCTCGGGCGCGCCGCGCGGTGCCTCCCGGCGCATCGGCCCGAGGGCGTCGTTCGACCGGCGGCGCGGCGTCGCTCTCGCAGGCTCGCCGGACGAGCGAGAGTCCCTCGCCCTCTGGGGCGTCCGTCAGGGCGACGCCTCGCGGCTGATGAGCGTCCGGCTCGACGCCGATGGCGCTCCGCGCACCCCGCCCGCCGTGCTCCCGCTGCCGTGAACTGCCGGCTGGCGCGTCCGCCCTCGCCACCATAGCTTCCCGCCCATGAAGAACCTCAAGCTCGACGTCTGGTCGGACGTCGCGTGCCCCTGGTGCTACGTCGGCAAGCGCAGGCTCGAAGCCGCCCTCGCGGAGTTTCCCCACCGCGACGCGGTGAGCATCACCTGGCACTCCTTCGAGCTCGACCCCTCGGCGCCTGCGGTGCAGCCCGCCGGGTCCAGCTACGTGACGCTGCTCGCGAAGAAGTACGGCCGCTCCCTCGCCCAGGCCCAGGGGATGCTCGACAACATGACCAGGGTGGGCGCCGAGGCCGGGCTCGAGCTGCGCTTCGACAAGGCCCACACGGGCAGCACCTTCGACGCCCACCGGCTGCTCCACCTCGCCGCCGAGAAGGGCCTCCAGGGCGCCATGAAGGAGCGCCTGCTCCGCGCCCACTTCACCGAGGGCGAGGCCGTCAGCGACCGCGAGACACTCGCGAGGCTCGCGGCCGAGACAGGCATCGTGGAGTCCGAGGCGCGGGCGATGCTGGCGAGCGACCGCTACGCCGACGAGGTGCGCGCCGACGAGCGCAACGCGCGCGAGATCGGCATCACGGGCGTTCCATTCTTCGCGGTGGCCGAGCGCTACGGGGTGTCGGGAGCGCAGCCGCCGGAGGTGCTGCTGGAGGTGCTGGAGAAGGCCTGGAGCGAGCTGTCCGAGGCGCCCGAGGCGGTGACCGGCGACGGGTCCGTCTGCGGGCCCGACGGCTGCGCCTGACTCACCCTCCCCGGCTGCGGGCCGAGGTGTAGATCGTCGGCCCGCGCAGGTTCTCGTCGATGCTCAGCGGGTGGCGCACCGAGGGGTGGGCCCGCTGGGCGCAGTTGTTTCTCTCGCAGCTACGGCAGGTGACGCCCACCTCGATGGCGATGCGGTCGCTGCTCAGGTCGACGCCGTCGGCGTAGACGAGCTCGCTCGCGTGCTCGACCTTGCACCCCAGGCCGATGGCCTGAAGCGGGTGCTGGTGCAGGTAGCCGGAGGCGTCCTTCTGCACCGTGCGGGCGAGGCAGAAGTACTTCTGCCCGTCGGGCATCTCCGACACCTGGATGCGGATCATCCCCGGGGTGTTGAAGGCCACGAAGACGTTCCATTTGGGGCAGGCGCCGGAGAAGCGGGCGAAGCCGATGCCCGAGGCCGAGAAGCGCTTGGAGATGTTGCCCGCCACGTCGATGCGCATCATGTGAAACGGCACGCCCTCCGCGCCCTGCCGCCGCAGCGTCGTCACCCGGTGGCACACCTGCTCGAAGCCCACCCGGAAGCGGCGGCTCAGCACGTCGAGGTCGTAGCGCTCGTCCTTCGCCGCGCGAAGAAAGCTCGTGTAGGGCATCAGCACCGCCGAGGCCACGTAGTTGGCCAGCGCGACCCGGGCGAGCGCCCGCGACTCGGGCGAGCTGAGCAGCGGGTCTTCGCAGATGCGGTCGAGCTCAGGGCGCGCCTCCAGCAGCCCGATCTGGTGCGCCAGCTGAAACGACCGGCTGCGCGTGGGCAGCAGCTCCGAGAGGTAGAGCCGGCGCATCGCCGGGTCGTAGCGGCGCAGCGTGCCGCGCTCGTCCACCGAGCGCACCACCGTCACCTCGATGCCGTGCGTCCGCTGTAGCCACTGGGCCAGGCCCCGGAACATGTCGTCGGTCTCCAGCCTCGCCTCGCGCACCAGCCGCTCGGCCTGCGCCTCCAGGTCGGGGAAGTGGTTCATCCTCGCCTGGATGAGGTCGTTGACCTCCTCGGTGGGAGCGCGAGACAGCGTGATCGCCCCGGCCTCGTCGTCGTGCATCCTCGCCGCCAGCGTGTCCGTCGACTCCCTCGCGCTCTTGTACGCGCGGTAGAGCGACAGCACCGCCTGCGCCGCGTTGGGCGCCGCGGCCACCAGCTCGCGCACGTCGGCGTTGGTGAGCCCGTTGGGCTCGAAGAGCGGATCGCCGAACACCTCCCGCAGCGCCTGCTCGGCGCGCGTGTCGACCTCCGACGAGAAGGCCCCCAGGTCGACCCCCAGCTCGCTCGCCACCCGCAGCAGCATCGTCGCCGGCAGCGGTCGCTTGTTGGCCTCGATGAGGTTCAGGTAGCTCCCGGAGATGCCCAGCCGCTCGGCCAGCTGCGCCTGAGACATCTCCCGCTGCCTGCGAAGCGCCCGCACCTTCTCCCCGAGCCGCGCCAGATCGCCCTGCTTGCTCGCCTTCCGTATGGCCATCGATGGTCAGCGATCTTTACCAGTCAACACCTGTCATTGACAAACATTGACAGTCGAAACCACCTATTTTCCCCGAGGCACTTGTTGATATTGACCGATTGACTAACACTGTTCTCGCCATGACGAGCACTGGTTTGACGGTCGGGGGAGCGATGGAGCCGGGCTTCGAGACGGTGCTGACGCCTGCGGCGCTGGCCTTCGTCGAGTCGCTGGTGAGAACCTTCAGCGGGCGGGTGGACGAGCTCCTCACGGCGCGCCGAGCCCGGGCGAAGGGCTTCGAGACGGCCGACGGGTGGGACTTCCTCCCGGAGACGGCCTCGGTGCGGGCGGGCGACTGGAAGGTCGCGAAGCTCCCGGCCGACCTGCTCGACCGGAGGGTGGAGATCACCGGCCCGGTGGAGCGCAAGATGATCATCAACGCCCTGAATTCCGGGGCGAACGTGTTCATGGCCGACTTCGAGGACGCCAACTCCCCCACCTGGTCGAACCAGATCACCGGGCAGATCAACCTCATGGACGCGGTGCGCCGTCGCATCGAGTTCACCGATCCGAAGTCGGGCAAGGAGTACCGGCTCAACGCCAACCCCGCGGTGCTCTTCGTGCGCCCGCGGGGATGGCACCTGAGGGAGCGGCACCTGCTCGTCGACGGGAGGGACGTCCCCGGCGGGCTCTTCGACTTCGGCCTCTTCTTCTTCCACAACGCCAAGGAGCAGCTCGCCCGAGGCACCGGCCCCTACTTCTATCTCCCCAAGATGGAGCACCACCTCGAGGCCCGGCTCTGGAACGACGTGTTCCTGTTTGCCCAGGAGGCGCTCGGGGTGCCGCGCGGGTCGATCAAGGCCACGGTGCTCATCGAGACGCTGCCCGCGGCCTTCCAGATGGACGAGATCCTCTACGAGCTGCGCGAGCACTCCGCGGGCCTCAACTGCGGCCGCTGGGACTACATCTTCTCGTTCATCAAGAAGCGCGCGGCGGACCCCACCTCGCTGCTCCCCGACCGCGGTCAGGTCACGATGGACAAGGCCTTCCTCAAGGCCTACGCGCAGCTCCTCATCCGCACCTGCCACCGCCGCGGGGTGCACGCGATGGGCGGCATGGCGGCGCAGATCCCGATCAAGGACGACCCCGCGGCCAACGAGGCGGCGCTCGCCCGGGTGCGCGCCGACAAGCTGCGCGAGGTGAGCGACGGCCATGACGGAACCTGGGTGGCGCACCCCGGCCTCGTGGCGGTGGCGAGGGAGATCTTCGACGCCCACATGCCCACGGCCAACCAGATCGGGCGGCTGCGCGAGGACGTGAACGTCACCCGCGCCGACCTGCTGGTGCCGCACACCGGCACCCGCTCCGAGGCGGGGCTCCGGCACAACGTGAGGGTGGGCATCCAGTACATCGAGGCCTGGCTGCGCGGCAACGGCTGCGTGCCGCTCTACAACCTGATGGAAGACGCCGCGACCGCGGAGATCGCCCGCGCCCAGGTGTGGCAGTGGGTGCGCTACGGCGTCGCGCTGGAAGACGGCTCGGTGGTGACCGCCGAGCGGCTGCACTCGGTCATCGACGAGGAGATGGCCCGCATCGCCACCGAACAGGGAGCGGCGCGCATGGAGCGCGGTCGCTTCGCCGACGCCCGCAAGCTCTTCGAGGAGCTTTCGACGGCGCCCACCTTCGAGGAATTCCTGACCCTGCCCGCGTACCAGATGCTCGGCTGATTCGAGCCTTCACCCGATGACCCGAAACTCCCTCTCGACAAGGAAGAGACACCGATGAGCAACGACCAGTTCAGCCCCACCGAGTACGTCAGCAACACCGCCCCGGGTCGCTACGACGGCATCACCCGCACGTACAGCATCGCGGACGTGCAGAAGCTCCGTAACAGCATCCGCATCGAGCACACCCTGGCGCAGCGCGGCTCGCGCAAGCTCTGGGACCTCCTGCACTCGGAGCCCTTCGTGAACGCCCTCGGCGCGCTGACGGGCAACCAGGCGATGCAGCAGGTGCGGGCCGGGCTCAAGGCCATCTACCTCTCCGGGTGGCAGGTCGCGGCGGACGCCAACAACGCGGGCCAGATGTACCCCGACCAGTCGCTCTACCCCGCGGACAGCGTCCCGGCGGTGGTGAAGAAGATCAACCAGGCGCTGCAGCGCGCCGACCAGATCGAGCACTCCGAGGGTCGCCACGAGCGCGACTGGTTCGCGCCCATCATGGCCGACGCGGAGGCCGGCTTCGGCGGACCGCTCAACTCCTATGAGCTGATGCGCGCGATGATCGAGGCGGGTGCCTCCGGCGTCCACTTCGAGGACCAGCTCGCCTCGGAGAAGAAGTGCGGCCACATGGGCGGCAAGGTGCTGGTGCCGACGTCGCAGTTCCTGCGGTCGCTCACCGCGGCGCGCCTCGCGGCCGACGTGATGGACGTCCCCACGGTGCTCGTCGCCCGCACCGACGCCGACAGCGCCAAGCTGCTGCTGTCCGATGTCGACGAGCGCGACCACGCCTTCATCGACACCAAGCTGGGCCGCACCGCCGAGGGCTTCTATCACCTCAAGGGTGGCATCGAGTGCGCCATCTCCCGCGCGCTCTCCTACGCCCCGGTCGCCGACCTGCTCTGGTGCGAGACCAGCACCCCCGACCTCGCCCAGGCCAAGCAGTTCGCCGAGGGCGTGCGCAAGAAGTTCCCGGGCAAGATGCTCGCGTACAACTGCTCGCCCAGCTTCAACTGGAAGAAGAACCTCGACGACGCCACCATCGCGAAGTTCCAGCGTGAGCTCGGGGCCATGGGGTACAAGTTCCAGTTCGTGACGCTGGCGGGCTTCCACACGCTCAACCACTCGATGTACGCGCTCGCCAACGACTACCGCGAGCGCGGCATGGCGGCGTACTCGAAGTTCCAGCAGGCGGAGTTCGACGACGAGAAGATCGGCTACACCGCCACGCGCCACCAGCGCGAGGTGGGCACCGGCTACTTCGACGAGGTCGCCCAGGTGATCTCCGGCGGCAAGGCCAGCACCCTCGCGCTGCACGGCTCCACCGAAGAAGCGCAGTTCTGATCCGCGCCGTCGCGCTCCTTCCCTCCTGACGCCCGGCTCGGGCATCCTCCACGGCGCCCCATGCGCCGCCCCATCGCCCTCACGCTGACCCTCCTCGCCGCGAGCTCCGCGGCCTCCGCGCAGACCGTGGCCAACGTCGCCGCGCGCGGTCAGTGCAGCACCGCCGGGGTCGTGGGCATCTCTCGACAGCTCGTCGACACGCAGCTCTGCATGTTTCCTGGAGCCTTCGTCAACGCGGCGCCGCACGCGGGGATCAACCTCTCGGACTCCCGGCTCTTCACGCTGGCGCAGAGCCCCACCCGAGACGCGCTCTGGGCCGCCGCGCGCACCACGCCGCTCACCATCAACTCGATGTTTCGCACGCTGGCCGACCAGTACGTGCTCTATCACTCCGGGGCCTGCGGCCTCGCCGCGACGCCCGGCAGCTCCAACCACGAGACGGGCACCGCGGTGGACCTCGCCAACTGGTCGGCGGCCATGCGGGCGATGACCAACGCGGGCTGCCGACACCCCTACCCCGGCCGCGACGACGTGCACTTCGACTGCCCCGGCGGCGACCGCCGCGCCGACTCCGTGCGGGCCTTCCAGCGCCTCTGGAACGTCAACAACCCCGGCGACCGCATCGCGGAGGACGGCGACTATGGCCCGATGACGGCGGCGCGCACGGCCCGCTCTCCCGCCGGGGGATTCGCCCGCAACGGGTGCGCCGACGCGCCGCCCGCGACGCCCGCCTGGGCCGCGACGCTGGTGACGGTGAGCTGCCCCCGCGAGGCCACCTCGGGCGATCGCCCGGTGGCCTATGTCGAGTATCGCAACACCGGCACCTCCACATGGGACACCACCAACACCCGACTGGGCACCACCGGCCCGAGGGACCATCGCGGGGTGTTCTTCGATATGACCAATTGGCTCAACGCCACCCGACCGTCGAGCGTGGACCGCGCCACCGCGACCGGGGCCGTGGGGAGGTTCTCCTTCGTGCTGGCGATCCCAGAGGTCGCTGCCGATATGACCGTGAGCGAGACCTACGGGCTCCTTCAGGAGAGCGTGACCTGGTTCGGACCCGCGGACACCGCCGTGCGCTGCGCCGTGCTGGTGCACCCCAGGGCGCGCGACGCCGGGGTGGCCGATGTCGGAGTGGCGACTGATGTCGGGGTGGCGGATGTGTCCAATGGCGATGTCGCGATGGCCGATGTCGGTATGGCCGATGTGTCCAATGACGATGTCGCGATGGCCGATGTCGGCAGTGGCGACGCCGCTCTGAGCGACGCGGGACCCATCGAGGAGGGCTACGTCCGGGAGGGCGGCGACGGCGGCGACGCCGACCCGATGGGCGACGGCGACGGCGGCTGCCAGTGCCACACGGGAGCGGGAACGAAGCCCTCGGGCGGGGCGTTGGCGCTCGCGATCGGGGCGCTGGTGTTGAGCTGGAGGCGGAGGCGGAGGCGGTAGAGCGGGGCAGCGGGGATGCACCGTCACCCGGTGCCTGCCTCGAGACGCTACGCGCCCGTGACGACGTAGTAGTTCTCGTCCTCCTCGGGGACTCGTCGAGTCTCCGCCGGGCTCCGGCGCTCGCGCTGGAGGGCGCCGTAGGTCACGCTCCGCGCCATCGTGAAGCCGAGCGGCGCGACGAACGCCGCCATCCGGTCCGCCGGGCAGAACCAGGCGGTTCCCTCGTCGCCCAGGGCCAGGAGGCGGTTCACCAGGCGCACGCCGAACGGCCCCTCGGTGTCGGGAGCGGCGATCGCGCCATAGAGGACGGACAGCTCGCCCGGGAAGAGACGGCGCATCGAGGTGAAGAGCGCGCGCACGTCGGGCTCCTTCAGGTACATCAACACGCCCTCGATCACGACCAGCGTGGGAAGTTCGGGGCGAATGGCCGCGGTCGACGCGAGCAGGTCGTCCAGCGCCTGACGCGCGAGGTCGGCAGCGACAAAGTGGAAGTTGGGCGGGATCGCGTGCCCGATCGCCTGCAGCACATGGCGCTTCCTCGCCTGGGTCGGGGGCAGGTCGACCTCGACCACCGTGAGCTCGGGGAAGCGACGAGCCATCCGGAGGCCCGCGCCGTCGAAGCCTCCGCCCAGCACGAGGAGCTGCCGCGCGCCGAGTGCTGCCGCGCGCTTCACCTCGTCCTCGATCAGACGCTTGCGGAAGAGGTAGTGGTAGGCCATTCCCGGCACGAAGATCGTCTCCAGCAGACCGACGAGCAGCGGCGCGGGCAGGCGGGCGATGGCGTGCGCGGCGGGGGTGTCGGGTGCGAGGCGCCGAAAGGCGTCGCCGAGCGCCCAGGCTTCCTCGTCGAACAGTCGGCGCCAGCGGGGGACGGCCCCGAGGCCCGACACGCCCGCGGCGACCACGACGGCAGTGAGGCTGGCGGAGGTGGTCATCGCCGGCCTCGGGCGGGACGCGCCGCGTGAAGGCACATCCTCCAGGCGAAGTGAGCGATGTTGTCCGCGTCGAGCGGTACGAGCACGGGGAGCGCGTCGCCCTCTGCGTGCCCCGGGTTGAGCGCGGCGTAGGCTCGGGCGTGTCGGTTGGAGGCGCGGGCCGCCGGCGGGATGTGGGCGACCTCGGGTCGCAGACGCCGCTGCGCGATGGGGCGACAGACCCGACGCTCCGCGTCCCACTCGTCCCGGTACACGCTCTTGCAGACGTGGTCGTAGAGCGGGTTGGGGGCGCCCGCGGCGTCCCTGGGCCAGCAGTCCCGGGTGTTGCCCGCAGCGAGCGCGTAGGCCCTCCAGCTGTCGGTCTCCATCAGCCAGTAGAGGCGCCGCGCCGTCGTGCCATGGCGGGCGATCGCACGGAGCCCGGCCCAGGGCACCAGCCCACGGCCGCGCCACTCGGGGTGGAGCACCACCGAGCCGGTGTAGAACAGACGGACCCCATCGCCCTCGTGCTCGGTGTCGATCAGCCGAAGACCGGTCACGCCGATCAACGCCCCGGTGCGACGTCGCTTGTAGAGGATCACCTCGTCGTAGCGGTCGAAGTTGGCCTCGAACCAGTCGCGGTCGACGTGGAGGACGGTATCGGCGAGCGCGAGGCACTCGGCCCGCTCTCGGGCGCCCAGTGTGTGTGGAGTATGGAATTCCAGTGATACGCCAACGAAGGGTAACATCTCGAATTTACAGGCTCCTTAGCCTATACTTCACATAGCCGATGCGTCGGTGGCAAGGCCCTTGTCCGCCCGCTCGCGCGAGCGTCCACGTCGCACTTCGAAGGTGGAAATAGAGGCAGGCGGATCAGCCCGGCGACGGGAGATCGCAGAGGCGGGCGGCGCTGCACGCGAGGCCCATGCAGCAGTCGCTGTCTCGCTCGCACATCTGGCCGCGAGGGCGGCACGCGGCGGTCGGGGGGACGCACACCCGGGCGCCGGTGGAGTCGGGCTCGCAGGCGCCGGTGCAGCAGTCGTCGCCGGTCTGGCAGCCGCGGCCGGTGGGGCGGCAGGGGGCCGGTGTCCAATAGGGAGAGAGGGAGTTCACCCGCTCCTGACCGGAGAGATAGAAGCCCACCTGGGAGGGATCGGTGGTGCCGTCGGGGCGGCGGTTGATCGCCGCGACCCAGATCTGCTTGAGTTCGCGCGTTCCGGCGAGGGCGTTGCCGTAGGGGCGCTGTGTGGTGAAGAGCACCCAGAAATAACCGCCCGAGTCGAAGGGGGAGAAGATCGGCCGCCAGGTGTCGAAGCCGTTGCCCCCGGAGCTGGCACGGCGGAGCGCCACGGGAGCGCCTCCATCCCGGGGGATCATCCAGAGGTTTCCCCGGATGCCGCTGCCCATCATCGACACGCCGGAGCGGGGGGCGTCGCCGTGCTGGAAGACGATCCAGCGGCTGTCGGGCGTCCAGGTGGGGTGCCAGTCGACGACGCCGTCGGGGGTGCTGGTCGCCTGATGGATCACCCTCGTCGCGCCGAAGCGGTCGGCGCCCATGGAGGCCGTGACGCTCAGGTGGTGCGTCCGGTTGGTGAACGCGATGGCGCTGCCGTCGGGGGACCACTCGGGGTCGAAGCCGTCGCCCGGAGAGCCCGCGGCGGCGGGGACCTCGCGACCGGTCGCCGAGTCGATGAGAGAGAAGCGGCTGGTGGTGGGGTTGGCGCCGCAGTCGCCGCTCACCAGCCGGGTGCCGTCGGCGTTGAAGGAGGTGCAGCGGCGCACCGTGTAGCGCAGCCGGGCGATGGTGGGCGCGGGGTCGGGCGTGAGGTCGCGGGAGAGGTCGTAGAGGGCGAGGTTCTCGCCGGTTCCTTCGAGGAAGCCCGCGAGGCGCTGGCCGTCTCGGGACACCGAGTGGCAGCCGATGCAGGTGTCGCCAGGGTGCGGGAGGAAGTTGGCCACCCGCGCCGTCTCCACATCGAGTCGGGTGAGCGCGCGGCGGGAGGGCGACCAGGAGTAGACCGATCCCGCGATGAAGGCGTCGACGGTGCGAAACTCGCGCACTGCGCTCTGCCAGGCCATCGCCCGAGCCAGCACCCGCACCGTGAGCCGGATGGGGCTCCCCACGTCGGACTGCGCGAAGTCCGACCAGAGCGCCGCAGCGGGGACCCAGTCGTGACGGAAGCCCGCCGAGGCCAGCAGGTAGGCCTCGAGGGTGGCGTGCGGCCGTTCGAGGCGCACCCGGTAGAGGTCGGTGGCGCCGGGGGTCGGGTGCCGCGGTGTCCATTGGACATCCGGGGGATGGACGTTGCGTGGCATCACTGCACCCTGGAGGGGGTCGTCGATGCGCGGCGACTGGGCGGTTCCGTCTCCGGTGAGGGCCGCGCCGGTGAGGGCCGCGACCATCGCGTCGTTGACCCCGGGGCCGCGAAACACCCGGCGGGAGGTGACGGTGACGGTGGTCTCCGCGGTGAGGGCGCTGCCGTCGACGGTGGCCACCCGCACCCGCCCGACGCCTCCGACGCCCGATGGGGTGAAGACCCCGGTGGAGGCGTCGAGGGAGCCCAGGCTGGCGTCGTCGAGGGAGAAGCGCACCCCGATGGTGAGCGTGCGGGTGAGGCCGTCGCGCTGGGTCCCGCGGACGCGGAAGGTGATCGGGGGGCGAGCGGACTCGGTGACCTCCACCGAGGGAGCGAGGGGGCTGAGCTCGAGGGAGACGATCTCCGAGGGGCGGACGACGCTGCGGTCGAGCGCAGGTACGTCCCTGGCCATCGGGAGCCCGGTGTCGGGGCGCGAGGGGCGGTCGACTGCGCCCGCGTCGAAGACCTCGCAGACCGCCGACGGGTCGGAGCAGTCCTCCCCCGGATTGGCGCAGGCGGTCAGGGCGATCGCCGGCACCAGAATACAGAGGACGGTATGAGAGCGCGCCATCGGGATGGTCGAGCGTACGCCCAAGGCGCGGCGGGCGGATAGCGCGGGGGGACCGGGCCGCTCAGCCCACGGTGGGCGGAGGGCTCGCGGGTCTCGCGGTCCACGCGCTGCCCGCCGAGGCGGCGATGATGCAGGCGATGGCCGCGCCCTGGGCGAGCGAGAGGCGCTCCCGAAGCATCACCAGCCCCGCGAGCGCGGCGAGCGCGGGCTCGAGGCTCATCAGGATGCCGAAGGTGCGCGCCGGGAGCCGCCGCAGCGCGTGCATCTCCAGCGAGTAGGGGAGCGCGCTGGAGAAGACCGCCACCGCCAGCGCCAGGGGCCAGAGGTGCGTCTGCAGCAGGCGCGGCCCCGCGCGGAGCACGCCGACGGGGGCGACCACCAGGGCCGCGGCGAGCATCCCGAGGGCGGTCGCGGCTCCTCCCTGGACGGCCCTGCCCGCGCGCTGACCGAGCACGATGTAGAGCGCCCAGCAGACGCCCGCGGCCAGCGCGAAGGCGACGCCCACCGGGTCGAGCGGGCGCGACGAGCGGGAGAGCGGGAGGATCAGCACGATGCCCGCGGCGGCGAGCGCGACCCAGAGCAGATCGCGGGCGCGGTGCGAGAAGAGCAGCGCCACGGAGAGGGGCCCGGTGAACTCCAGCGCCACGGCGACGCCCAGCGGGATGCGCGCGAGGCTGAGGTAGAAGAGCAGGTTCATCAGGCCCAGCGAGGCGCCGTAGAGCCCGACCGTGAGCCACGCGGAGGGAGCGAGGCGCGCTCGCCACGGGCGCTGGAGCGCGAGCAGGATGAGGGCCGCGAGGCCGCAGCGGAGGGCGGTGGTGCCTTCGGGTCCGAGCGCGGGGAAGAGGCCCTTGGCGACGGAGGCGCCGAACTGGATCGAGATCATCGACGCGACCAGGAGCGCGATCGAGAGGGTGGTGTCGGGGCGCACGGCGAGGGAGGAGAGGGACTACCACGGCGCGCCAGGAGGGAAGGTGCGGCGACGGGGAATCGCACGGCGTCGGGCTGGTCACCCAAGCATCGCGGCGCCAGGGGCGTATCAGTACGCAGTGGAACCGCTTCTCCCGCCGCAGGCCGATGGACCCCCGGTAGATCGAACGAGCGACGTGGGCGTCCCACCCTCCGTGCACCCCGCCGAGCTCCAGCTTCCTGAAGGCATCGCCCTCGCCCTCACCCGCGTCGGGGCCCGGCTGAACGCCTGGGTCGCCCTCGACGCCGCGCTGGCCGGAGCCATCACCGGCGCGGCCGTGGGCGTGGCCGGCGCGGGCGCTCGGATGTCCATGCCCCAGAGCCTCGCGGCAGGCGCCTGCGCGGCGCTGCTCGTCGCGACGAGGGAGGGCCGCTCCCGCTGGGTCGACCGGCTCGGGGCAGCCTCGACGCTCGACCGGCTCCTCGACGCGAAGGATCGCTTCGTCTCCGCGATGCACTTCGCAGCCTCGAAGGAGAGGTCGCCGCTCTACGCGCTCCAGCTCCAGGAGGCGGCGATCTTCCTCGATCGTCGGGGGAAGGTTCCGGCGCCGCCGAGGCCCCGGATGCGCTCCGCGAGGTACCTGCTGCCAGGCGCGCTGCTGGTGCTCGCAGGCCTCGCGATGCCGACTGCGCAAGCGGCCTTGTCGCGCTGGGCCGGACACCGACAGGCCTTCGCCGCGGCCCTGCCCCTCGCAGAGACGCCGCAGGCCATCGCCGCGAGAGCCGCCGCCCTGCGAGAGGCGCTGCGGGACTCGCCCAGCCGTCGCATCGACGCGGAGATCAACGCGCTCGAGCGGGCGCTCGACGAGCAGGCCGCGCGCTCCGAGGCGCAGCGCACCCGGGCCATCGAGCGGGCCGCCCAGGCCCTCGACCGGGCGCAGGAGGACGAGGGCTCCGCGGCGCAGATGGCGGTGAGCGAGGCCCGGCGCGCGGAGGCGCAGGTGGCGGTCGAGCAGGCCGCGATCCAGGAGGAGCTGCGGCGCGCCAACGCGCGATTCGACGCCGCCCGGCAGGCGAACGACACCGCCGCGCAGGCCGAGGCGAGGCAGGAGATGGACCGCCTGCTCGATCGAGCCGCGCAGGCGCAGGCGCGACAGGAGCAGGCCGCGAGGCGCACCCAGCAGGCGCAGCAGGCGGCGGCCAGGCAGGCGAGCGAGGGGGCCGCGCGCACGCTCGACGAGGCGGTGCAGCACCTCGACCGGGCGATCCAGCGGATGGAGAGCACCGACCGCTCCGCCGCCGTCGCCTCGGAGCAGGCGGGGAGGGCGCTCGATGAGGCCAGCCGGGAGATCGGGAGGCAGCTGCCCGAGACCGCGAGGTCGCTCGATGCCGCAGCGAGGGCGAGAGAGGCCGGCGACGCGCAGCGCATGAACGAGGCGCTCGAAGCCGCGAGGGCCTCGCTGTCCCGAGAGGCCCACGCGGAGCCCGAGGAGATCCGGAGGGCGAGAGCGGCGCTCGAGGGGCTCCACGACCAGGTGGCGCAGAACGCCCAGCGGCAGCGCGAAGGGGCCTCCGGGCAGGGCAGCGAGCAGGCGCGCGGCAACGCCCAGGCGGCCCTCGGTCGGGAGCAGGAGGCCCTGCGCAACGGGACCGGGAGCGATCGACAGCAGCCGCAGGGAACGCCGCAGTCGGGCGAAGAAGGTCAGCAGGGACAGCAGGGACAGCAGGGTCGCGAAGGGCAGCAGGGGCAGCAGGGCCAGCAGGGGCAGCAGGGGCAGCCGACGCGAGTGGGGCAGCCGGGGCAGCAGGGCCAGTCGGGACAGCCCGGGCAGCAGGGACAGCCGGGGCAGCCGGGGCAGTCGGGGCAGGTCGGGCGGCGGGGAGAAGGATCGCAGGGGGGACAGCCGCAGGGCTCCGGGGGACAGGGCGCGAGCCAGTCGGCGCAGAGCCCGTGGCGCGCCCAGGGGATGACCGCGCCGAGCGGGGCGGGTGGTCCGATGGGGCCGTCGATGCAGGCCCCATCGGGGGCGCAGATGGGGCGCAACCCGGCGGGCAACGGAGCGCAGAACGGCGCGACGGGCAACGGCATCGGCGACGACCGCGGCAACAGCTTCGGCAACGGGCTCTCGCAGGGCAACCGCGCGGCGGCGATGGGAGGCGCTGGATCGCAGACGGTCAGCCGCTTCAATCGCGGCAACGGGGAGACCGAGAGCGAGGGACGCAACCAGATGCTCGGCCAGGGACCGGGCCAGGCCCACGGCGCCGCGGGCTCGTCGGGCGGAGGATCGGGGGGCGGCGTGGGTCGAGAGCCCTCCCAGGGTGGCAGGGCGTGGGGCAGCGGGCCGGGCGACCGGCTGAGCCTGGGGACACCGGGGCCGAGCGGTCCGCTGGGGCACGATGTCGACCCTGGTGGGGCGGTGCGGCAGCCGGCGCAGCTCGCTCCCGGGGCGCAGGGGGTGATGATGCCGGGCGTCGCGACCCAGGGCGCTCCCACCGGGCCGACCAGCGAGGCGCCGGTCGCTCCGGGATCGCTGCTCCCCAACGCGCCCGGAGACGGCGCGCTCTCCGACGCGCTCGACGAAGATCCGGAGTCCGCCATGACGACGCAGCGGGTTCCGCCGTCGCTGCGCGCGTACGTTCGACGCTACTTCCAACGCATGCAGGGGGGCTCCGCTCCCGGCTCACCGAACAGGTCTCCATGAGCACATCCGAACCCGTCGCCATCCTCGATCCCTTCGAACGAGTTCGTACGCTGGCCAGGTCGATCCAGCAGGAGGTGGGCGCCCGCATCGTCGGCCAGGACGACGCCATCGCCTGCCTCACCGGCGCGCTGATCATCGGCGGCCACGTGCTTCTCGAAGGCGCCCCGGGGCTGGGCAAGACCGTGCTCGCCAAGACCCTCGCGGACGTCGTCTCGCTGAAGTTCTCCCGGGTGCAGTTCACCCCCGACCTGATGCCCTCGGACATCCTCGGCACGCACATGGTGTCCGTCGACGCCGCGGGGCGTCCGTCGCTCTCGCTGCAGCAGGGTCCGCTCTTCGCCAACGTGGTGCTCGCCGACGAGATCAACCGCGCCTCGTCCAAGACCCAGAGCGCGCTCCTCGAGGCGATGCAGGAGAAGCAGATCACCCTCGGCGGGACCACCTACCCCCTCGACCCGCCCTTCTTCGTGGTCGCCACGCAGAACCCGCTGGAGTCCGAGGGGACCTATCCCCTCCCCGACGCCCAGCTCGACCGCTTCCTGATGAAGCTGGTGATCCCCTTCCCCACGCAGACCGAGGTGATGGCCATCGTCGCCCGCACCGCGAGGCAGTTCGACTTCGCCGTCAACAAGGTCGCGACCGCCGCGCAGATCCTCTCCGCGGCGAAGACCCTGCGCACGCTGCCGGTGGCCGAGCCGATGCTCCAGTACGCGGTGTCGCTGGTCTTCGCGACGCACCCGGAGTCGCCCACGGCGTCGGCGAAGGTGAAGAAGTACGTCCGCCACGGAGCGAGCCCCCGCGCGGCGCAGTCGCTGGAGCTGGTGGCCAAGTTCTTCGCCATCCTCGACGGGAGGCTCAACGTGGCCGTGGAGGACATCCAGCGCGCCGCGCTGCCGTGCCTGCGCCACCGCATCGTGCGCAACTTCGACGCGATCGCCGACGGCGTCAGCGCCGACGAGATCATCGCCCAGATGCTGAAGTCGCTCCCCGCGGCGACGCGCGCCTGAGCCGATGGCACTGCTCGACCAGGCCGCGCAGCGACTGCTCGAAAGGCTGCGGCTGAAGGTTCGCCCGAGGGCCGCGAGCGGCGACCAGGGAGGGCACCGCAGCGAGGTGCGCGCCAGCGGGCTGGAGTTCGCCGAGCGGCGCGAGTACGTGGTGGGCGACGACGCGAGGAAGATCGACTGGCAGGCCTTCGCGCGCAACCGCACCCTCTCCGTGCGCACCTTCGAGGAGGAGCACGACGCCAGGGTGTTCGTGCTGGTGGACGTGTCGGCCTCGATGACCCGCGGCGCTCCTCCGAAGCTGGAGGTGGCGCGGCAGGTGGCGGCCTCCTTCGGATTCCTGGGGATGAACCAGGTCGACCGGGTGCGGGTGATCCCCTTCTCGGACACGGTGGGACGCGCCACGCCGGTGCTGCGGCGCAGGGACGACTACCCCGGGCTGGAGGCCTTCCTCCACGCTCTCTCTCCGCAGGGTGCGACCAGCTTCGAGGCCTCGACGAGGGCCTTCCTCCAGCGCTTCCCGGGCCGAGGGGTGGTGGTGGTGGTGAGCGACCTGATGGAGGCGTCGGACTGGAGCCCGAGCCTGCGACAGCTCGCCCAGCGCGGGCACCAGCTCTCCGTCGTGCGGGTGCGCTGCGACGAGGACCACTCGCCCGACTTCCATGGAGAGCTCGAGCTCTGCGACGCCGAGACCGGCGACCTGCTCACGGTGGCGGTGACGAAGGACCTCCTCGACGCCTACCGGGCGGAGCTCGAGGCGCACGTCGAGCGGACGCGCGACGCCTGCCGCCGGCTGGGCGGCCGTCTCGTCGAGGCGCCGGTGGAGCAGCCCTTCGACCAGCTGCTGCGCCAGGTGCTCGCCCCCTCGCTGGAGCACCCGTGACCTTCGCCGCGCTCTCTCCCGCCGCGCTCCTCGGGGCGGCCCTCGCGGCCTCGCTGGCCGTGGTCGCGCTCTATCTCCTGCGCCGCACTCCGCGCACCCAGGTCGTCTCCAACGTGGAGTTCTGGCGTCGCGCGGCGGAGCGCTCCCGACCCCGCTCGCTCTTCGCCACGCGCGTCCCCTGGACCTCGCTGCTGGTGTCGCTCCTCATCGCGCTGCTGCTGGTGGGGGAGATGGGCGACCCCCGCGCGGGCGCCGGGCACTCGGGCACCACGGTGATCGTGCTGGCCGCCGACCGCACCATGGCGGCCCGGGACGAGCGCGGACGGCGACGGCTCGACGACGCGCTCTCCATCGCCCGCGCCACCGTGCAGGCGGACACCGTGTCCGGCCAGGTCGCGATCGTGCGCGCGGGCCTTCGCCCGGAGGTGCTGCTGCCCCTCACCCACCGCGCGGCGGACGCCGACCGCGCCCTGCGTGGCGTGGACGCCGACGACGGCGTCGCCGACCTCTCCGCCGCCATCGAGCTCGCTCGGGCCATCGTGCGAGGCACCCGCTCGGCGGGCCGCGTCGTGGTGGTGGCCGACCGCGGCGAGCTCCCCCGCGTCGCCGACGCGACGGTGCCGGTGCTGCTCTCCCCCGTCGGATCGCCCGGCGAGACCCTCGGCGTCACGGCCTTCGACGCGCGGCGAGACCCGCTGGCGCTGGGCGAGTACCACGTGCGCTGCGAGCTGCGCTCGTACTCGCCGCGTCGGGGCAGAGCGCACCTGGTGATCCGAGACCGCGACACGGTGCTCTCCGAGGAGCGCGTCTCGCTGGAGCCCGGCGAGGTGATCACCCGCAGCGCCCGTGGGTTCTCCAGCGCCCAGGGTGAGCTCTCGGCGCGCCTCGAGGACATCGACATCGAGGGAGGCCGCGACGCGCTCTCCCGCGACGACGTCGCGTACGCCACGGTGCCGCCGGTGGTCTCGACGAGGGTGCTGCTGGTCACCGGGGGCAACCGCTACCTGGCCAACGCCCTCTCGGCCAACCCCTCGGTCGAGCTCGAGACCGTCGACGGCGCCGGGCTCCAGTCGAGGCGCGCGACGCTCTCCCGCTACCAGGTGGTGGTGCTCGATCGGGTCTCTCCGCAGCCTCCCCTCGACCACCCCGCGCAGCTCCTGGTGGGCGCCGTCGCGTCGCGCTCCCTGAGGGTGGGCGCGGAGCTCGCGGCCCCGAGGGTGACGGCCTTCGCCGCGGATCATCGGGTGCTGGCGGGGCTGCGCTTCGACCAGGTGCAGGTGGCCCGGGCTCGCGCGCTGATCCCCACGGCGGACGATCGGGTGCTGGTGCGCAGCGGCCGAGACGCGCTGGCGATCGCCAGGGACCGCGACGGCGCCCGGGTGCTGGCGCTCGGCTTCGACACCGAGGGGACCGACCTGGTGCAGCGCATCGCGTTCCCGCTCTTCATGCACAACGCCCTGGTGTGGCTCGACCGTCGGGAGCGGGAGTTCCACTCCTGGCAGGCTCCTGGCGAGCCCATCCGCGCGCCGGGGTCGAGCGCCGTGGTGCTCACCCCCTCGGGCGCCGCCCGCCCGGTGCGAGGGGCGCTCTACGACACCGCGAGCGCGGGCATCTACCACACGGCCGACCGCGCCATCGCCGTCAGCGCCGCGGAGCAGTCGGGCTCGCTCGCCGACGTGGAGGGCGCCCGCCAGGGTCGACGAGGGGCTCCCGCTTCGGGTCGGGCTCCCGTCGCGGTGCTGCTGGCGGGGGCGATCCTCGCGATGCTGTGCGTGGAGTGGGCGCTCCTCCAGCGGGGGAGGCTCTCGTGAGCGGCGCGTGGATCACCATCGGCCACCCGGCGCTGCTCTGGGGCCTGGCGGTGTGCCCGCTGCTGGTGCTCGCGACCTGGCGCAGCCGCATCGACGCGTCGCGAGGGAGGCTGGCGCTGGCCACGCTGGCGAGGGTGCTGGCCGCCGCGCTGGTGGTGCTGGCCATCGCCGACGCGAGGGTGCGCTGGCCCACGCAGAAGCTCGCGGTGGCGCTGGTGATCGACGGGTCGGCGAGCGTCTCTCCCCGCGAGGCGGCGGCGACGCGGGCGGCGGTGCCTCGGCGGCGCATCGAGCGCGACGACGTGCGCTGGATCGACCTGGGAGAGAGCGCCCCCTCGGGCGCACTGGAGAGCGAGCTCGCGGCCTCGATCGACACGGCGGTGGCGCTGCTGCCTACCGGGAGGGTCCGCCGGGTGGTGCTGGCGACGGACGGGCGGGAGACCCGCGGCGACGCCGTGGGGGCGGCCGACCGGGCGAGGCGCGCCGGGGTGCAGGTCTTCGTGATGCCTCAGGGCGATCACCCCGCGGTCGACCTCGTGGCCGTGAGCGGCATCGAGGCGCCCCGGCTGGTGAGGGCGGGGAGGGAGGTGAGCGTCGGGGTGCGGCTCTTCGCCTCGGGCGATCGCACCGTGGGCCTGCACCTCCAGCGCGATGGGGTGAGCGTGACCAGCCGCGAGGTCGCGGCCCCTTCGGGGACGAGCCTTCACGACCTCTCGGTGGCCTTCCCCGAGGAGGGCGTGCACGAGCTCCGGGTGACCGCGACCGCCGAGGGCGACCGGGTCTCGCAGAACAACGCGTGGCGCATGCTGGTGCGCGTCGTCACTCCCCCGAGGGTGCTGCTGGTGCATGAGCTGGAGGGCCGCTCCCCATCGCTCTCCGCGGTGTACCGGGAGGCGCATCTCCACGTCGACGAGGTGCATCCGGAGGGCGTTCCTTCGGATGCGGCGGGGCTCGATCGGTATCAGTACGTGGTGCTCGACGAGATCGTGCTGACCTCGCTCACGGAGCCCCAGCAGCGGGCGCTGCGGGTGTGGGTCGAGGAGCGCGGCGGCGGCCTTCTTACCACCACGGGGATGCACGGCGTCGGACGCGAGCCCGAGCTGCTGCGCGAGATCGAGCCCATCATGCCGCCCCGGGCGGTGCCGGAGCCCCGGCCCATCGAGCTCATCCTGGTGATCGACCGCTCGGGCAGCATGATGGGGCCCAACATCGTCAACGCGCGCAACGCCGGAATCGCCGCCGTGAGGGCGCTTCGGCCCGACTCCCGCGTCGGCGTGGTGGCCTTCTCCGGCGAGGCCGACCTGGTGGTGCCACCGGTGCCGATGACCCGCGCCGACGAGGTCACCCGCGCCATCGCGGGCATCCGGGCGGGCGGAGGGACCAACCTCGCCGCCGCCCTCAACGCCGCCACCAACATCGTCACCGACGACGACCGCTACCTTCACCACGTGATCCTGATGTCCGACGGGGAGAGCCACCCGGGGCCCGCGATCGCGGCGGCCAACGCGCTGCGCTACACGGGCGCCACCATCACGGCGATCACCCTGGGCCCGAGGGTCAACCTGATGCGCGAGATCTCCCGCATCGGCCGCGGTCGCTACCACGTCACCAGCTCGTCGACCTCGCTGCCGCAGCTCTTCGTCCGCGAGGCGCAGTTTCGCAGCCCTCCGCCCGCCCGCGAGGCGCAGTTTCGCCCCGCGGTGAGCGCCCGCATGGGCTTCATGGACGGCGTCGACCCCTCGACCGACCCGCCCATCCTGGGCTTCACGGTGTCGCAGATTCGCCCGGGCGCCCTCGCGCTGCTGCAAGCGCCCGACGGCTCTCCGGTGCTCGCCCACTGGTTCGTGGGGATGGGTCAGGTGGCCTCGCTCACGACGGCGACGTCGAGCCGGTGGGCCGACGCGTGGCGCACCGGAGCGGGCTTCCGACGGCTCTTCGGGCAGATGGCCTGGGAGATGCTGCGGGTGCAGAGCGACGACAACCTGGAGCTTCACGTCGAGGCGCTCCCCGGCCGCTCCGACGCGCGAAGGGTGTCGATCGTCGCGCCCACGACGGCGACCGACCCGGCGCCGGTGGTGAGCCTCTCCCGCGGGCGCGTGGAGGGAGTGCGCCTCTCGGTGCGCCCCACGGCCCCGGGCGTGTGGAGCGCGAGCGTGGCGCTGGGAGAGGGCTTCGTGGTCGACGCGAGGATGCCCTCGTCGAGGGAGCCCACGGTGGCGGGCGGGGCGGAGGCTCCGTACCCCGCGGAGCTGAGGGCCTTCGGGAGCGACGAGCCCTCGCTCTCGGCGATCGCGAGGGCGGGCGGAGGCCGGGTGATCCGCCGGCTGGACGAGGCGCTGGACGACGTGCGGGGCGAGCGGGTGATGCGCGAGGCGAGGCTGGCGCTGCTGGTGGGCGCGCTGGTGGCGTACCTGCTCGGGGTGCTGGCGCTGCGGATGCCTCGGCGGGCGCGCGCCCTGCGATGATCGGGGACGACTGGATGCTGAGGAGGCCACACGCATGAAGCGCTCTCGATCGATGCTCGCTCCCATCGCCCTGGCGGCGCTCGCCGGCCAGGTCGCTCCTCGCACGGCGTCGGCGGTCGACCTCATCGCCGACCTCGGCGGGCCGGCAGGCTTCGGCACCAGCTTCCTGGCCGAGAACGACGACAGCTCCTCGACGGAGATCGACATCTCCCGGGGCTTCCCTGGCGGGCTCCGCTACTTCGCGGGGACGTACCGCTCGATCTTCGTCAACAACAACGGCAACATCACCTTTCGGGGCGCGGTGGGGCAGTTCACCCCGACGCCCTTCCCCATCGCCGACCAGCCGATGATCGCGCCCTTCTGGGCGGACGTGGACACCCGCGGCGGTGGGCGCCCCGGGCGCAACGGCGTGTGGTGGGACGTCCGCCCGGGCCAGGTGGTGATCACCTGGCACAACGTCGGGTACTTCGGCAGCCACGTCGACCGGCTCAACAGCTTCCAGATCGTGCTGCGCGGCGGGACGGAGATGGACGAGGGGCAGTTCGAGGTGGAGTTTCGCTACGCGCGCTGCGAGTGGACCACCGGCGACGCGAGCGGCGGCAGCAACGGCCGCGGGGGGACCCCCGCCCAGGCGGGCTTCGACGCGGGCAACCGCCGCGACAGCCGTGTGCTGCCGGGCTCTCGCACCGCGGGCGTGCTGCGGCTGTGTCGGACCTCCAACGTGGGAGAGCCGGGCATCTGGCGCTTCCTCATCACCAACGGCCGACCGATGCGCTCGCCGCAGAGGGAGTGAGGGGGGCCCGTTGGGGGCGCGAGGGAGGGAGACTCCACGTCGGTGGTTCGTGCGGCATCACAAGAGATGACGCGAGGCGACGCCCGTCGAGGTCATCGGGCGATGGGCTCGCGCGCGTGGTGCCAGACGTGGAGCACCAGCACGAGACCGGGCGCTCGGTCGTAGTAGAGCGTCACGGGATGCACGAAGCGCTTGCGACACGGGACGCCAGCGTTGAGCCGCGCGGTCGGGCCGTCGACACGAGGGTGAGGAGCCGCAAGCGTCGCCAACGTCGCGCCGATTGCGGCGCGTAGTCGGGTAGCGGCGTCGGGGTTGCGCGCCGCGATGTACTCCAGGGTCTCGTCGAGTTCGACGCGGGCCGACGTGGTGAACTCCACCGCGTCGGGGATCATCGCCGGGAGTGCGCGGCGATGATCCGCCCCAGTCCGGCGTCGACCTCCGACCACGGGACGGTGCGGCCCGCCGCTACGTCGGCCCTCCCGGCGAGGATGCGGGCCTCCGTCTCCGGGGACACGAGCTCGTCGCCCCCGTCGCAGACCGCGCAGACCTCGACAAGCTCGACGCGGTAACGCCCCGGGGGCAGAGCCGCAAACTCCCCCACGTCCGTCCCGTTCCAGTCGATCAGCTTCGCGGCGTCGCCCATGCCCGCAGGGTGCCGCGGAGCCACGGGGTCGCGCAAGCGCCCGCCCGCCGAGGCCCAGCGGAGTACATCGACCTCCCGCCCCGGTACGGCTGACGCCCCGGGCCCGCGGGTGCTACGACGCGGCGCCCCCGTGAGCACCGCCGTCGACGACCCCCGTGTGCGCGCCCTCGCGATGCTCAAGCGCCACGGCTACAACGCGACGTCCTTCCAGACGCTGGAGCGGGGATTCCGCTACTGGTTCGATGGCGACGAGGCCTGCGTGGCCTACGCCGACACGGGCTCGGCGTGGGTCGTCGCGGGCGCCCCCATCGCCCCGACCGAGGGCCTCGCCGACGTGGCCCGGCGCTTCGAGGCCGCCGCGCGCACGGCCCGCCGTCGCGTCTGCTACTTCGGCGTCGAGCAGCGGATGCTCGCCGCCCGCATCGGCGTCGCCCTCACCATCGGCGCGCAACCCGTCTGGAACCCCTCGGGCTGGCCGGACATCCTCCGCGGATCGTCCAGCCTGAAGGAGCAGGTGCGCCGCGCCCGCGCCAAGGGGGTGCGCGTCCGGCTCGCCGGGGCCGGTGAGGTCACCGATGCGTCGTCGCCGATCCGCCTCGCCATCGACGGGCTCATCGAGCGCTGGCTCGCCTCGAAGCCGATGGCCCCGATGGGCTTCCTTGTCGACGTGCAGCCCTTCGACTTCGCCGAGGAGCGGCGCTACTTCGTCGCCGAGCGCGACGGCCGCGTCGTCGGCTTCCTGGCGGCGGTGCCCATCTATGCGCGCGACGGCTGGCTCTTCGAGGATCTCCTCCGGGACGCCGACGCCCCCAACGGGACCACCGAGCTCCTCATCGACGCCGCCATGCGCGACGCCGCCGATCACCAGAGCGCCTACGTCACCCTGGGCCTCGCCCCGCTGGGCGGCGACGTCGACCCCCGGCTACGCACCGTCGGCGCCCTCTCGTCCGGCCTCTACGACTTCGGTGGCCTCTACCTCTTCAAGTCCAAGCTCAAGCCCCACCGCTGGGACCCGATCCATCTGGTGCACCCTCCGGGCACCTTCGCGGCGGTGGCCCTCTTCGATGCGCTCACGGCCTTCGCCCACGGCAGCCTCGGCCGCTACGGGCTCCGCTCCATCCTCCGTGGCCCATCGGTGGTGGTGCGGGTCCTCGCGCTTCTGCTCGTTCCATGGACGGCGCTGCTCCTCGCCGCCGACACCGCGCGCTGGTTTCCCTCGACGGCCCTCAAGGTCGCCTCGGTGGCGCTCAACGTGGCCCTGGCCCTGGGGCTCTGGTCCCTCGCCCGCCGATGGCGCCCGGGGCTCGCGACCGCCCTCGCGATCGCCGTCACCGCCGACGCCGCGCTCACCATCGCCCACGCCCTCGCGTTCAACCTCTCGCGGGTGCGCGGTCCGTCCGACGCCTTGCTGGTGCTGGTCTCCTGCCTCGCTCCGACGCTCGCCGGCGCCATCCTCTGGAACGCCCGCGCCCTCCGCGCTCGCCTCTAGTGAAACGACGGGACGAGGTTCTCGTGGTTCTCCTCGGCGGCCTGGTCATCGAGCAGGGTGAGCGGTGAGTCGGTGAGCGCCGAGCGGCTCTCGTAGCCCTTGCGCGAGGTGGTCGCCGCACCATCGGGCGTCGGGAGCATCCGGGCGACCGTCGACAGCGCGCGGGCGGTGAGCGATGGCGCCACACCGTGCGCCAGGGCGCCCAGCTTCGCAGGCAGCGAGAGCACCATCCGGCGGTCTCCCCGACGGCAGCCCTCCACGATCTGCCGCGCGGCGCGGCGGGCGCTCATGGAGATGACCGGGAGCGCGTCGGAGAGCACGAACCACGCGTACTCCTCGCGGTGACGGCCCTTGAAGTTGGCGTTGCGGGCCGACCCGGTGCGCATCAGCCCCGGGTAGACCGTGGTCACCCGGATGCCGTCCTTCGCCAGCTCGGCGCCCATCCCCTCGGAGAGCCCCGCGAGCGCGAACTTGCTCGCGCTGTACGGAACCATATGCGGCACCGCGATGATTCCCCCGATCGAGGAGATGTTCACGATGCGCCCTTCGCCCCGCTCCCGCATCCCCGGCAGCACCGCGCGCATCAGGTGCAGCGGACCCCAGAAGTGGGTCGCCATCGAGCGCTCGAAGTCCGCGTCGGTCATCGTCTCCAGAGGCCCGATGTCCATGCGCCCGGCGTTGTTGACCAGCACGTCTACGGCGCCGAAGCGCTCCTTCACGGCCCCGAGGAGCATGTCGACCTCCTCGCGCAGCGACACGTCGGTGGGCACGGCCAGCACCTCCGCGCCCCTCCCCTCCAGCTCTTCGCGAGCGCGGTCGAGCACCGTCTTGTCGAGCCCGCAGATCACCAGGCGAGCCCCCTCGCGGGCGAACTCCCTCGCCATCACCAACCCCAGGCCCCGCGAGGCTCCGGTGATCAGCACGGTCTTCCCCCGAAACGAGTACGCCCCCGACCTGCGCACCGCCATCCACGCCGCGATGCCTGCTGCCGCGATGAGCCCGAGCCCCAGGTAGCGAGTGTTCATCCCATGCCCTCAAGCAAGAGGCGCGCTCGCCCGTCGGCCCCTCCCCCTTGCGACAAGGGAGGGCTGGTTCAATGAACAACGTATGGAATCCGTAGGCGACATCCTGGACGAAAAGGGCTCCCGGGTTCTCACCACGCGCCCCGACGCGACGGTGTTCGAAGCCGTGGAGGAGATGTGTCGACACCGCGTCGGGGCGCTGATGGTCTGTGAGGGAAACGATCCGGTGGGGATGTTCTCCGAGCGCGATCTGATGGTGCGGGTGATCCTCGCGAAGCGTGACCCGGCGACCACCCTCGTCAGCGAGGTGATGACCCACGCGGTGGTCTGCGTGTCGCGCGACACGCGCCCCGCCGAGGCCATGGCGATCATCACCGGGCACCGCTGCCGACACCTGCCGGTGGTCGACAAGGGGCAGGTGACCGGGGTGATCTCCATCGGCGACCTGGTGCGCTTCTTCAGCCAGAACCAGGAGTACGAGATCCAGATGCTCCGGGATTACGTGAGTGGCCGCTACCCCGCGTGAGCGGGCAGCGAGACGACGAAGGTCGCGCCGGAGCCTCGGCCTGCGCTCCGCACCGAAACGGTGCCTCCGTGCAGCTCGACCAGCTCCCTCACCAGGAAGAGCCCGAGCCCCAAGCCCGATGAGCGGCGGCTCGGGGCGTGGTCGTGCCGCCGGTACTCGAAGAGATGCCTGATCTCCTCGGCGGGGATGCCGACGCCGGTGTCGGTCAGCTCCAGCACCACGCGCCGCCCCCCGTGGTTGCCGTGCAGCGAGCCGTGCAGCTCGATGCTGCCTCCCGCGAGCGTGAACTTCAGCGCGTTGGACAGGAGGCTCGACACCACCTGCGCCAGCCGCGCCCGATCGCCCAGCACCATCAGCCCCGGCGGGGCCACGCACGACACCGTCACCGAGCGCTGCTCGGCGACGGCCCGCACCGCGTCGACCGCGGACCTCGCCAGCTCCCCGAGGTCGGTGCGCTCGCGTCGGATCGAGAGCTTCTGCGCGACGAGGAGCGAGGCCTCCACCAGGTCGTCGACCAGCACCGACTGCTCCACCGCGTTGCGCTCGATGGTGGCCATCGCCCGGGCCCGCTCGCTCTCGTTGGTGCCCCCGCCGCGCAGCAGCCGGCTCCACCCGATGATGACGTCCGTCGGGCCGCGCAGCTCGCGAGCGAGCAGCGCCAGCGAGGCGTCGCGGCTGCGGGCCTGGGACTCCAGGCCCTCGCAGCGGGCGAGCGCCTCGGCGAGCTGGGCGTCGCGCTCGGCCAGCGTGCGCGTGAGCTCCTCGACGTGCGCCTCGTCTGCCGCCTCGGGCGCCACCGGCCGCGCGCTCCAGAGGATGCCCCGCCCGTCGCGCGTCACGGCGCCCCGGAGGCACACCAGCGAGCGCGCCTCGTGGCGGTCGCGCACCCAGAGCGTGTCCTCGGCGGCGCCCGTCGCGGCCCGGCGCACGGCCGCCCAGAAGCGGGGGCGGTCGTCGGGGTCGATGCGCTCGGCGAGCGCGCGGGCCCGGAGGCGCTGGCCCCCTGACTCGAACATCCGCGTGGCCGCCGCGTTGGCCGAGCGCACCACGGCCGCGAGGTCGGTCACCAGCAGCGCGTCGGGGCAGAGGTTGAAGAGCTCGCGGTACTGCTCGCGCTCGCTCTCGAGGCGGCGCTCGCTCTCCTGGAGGAGGTCGCCCTCGATGCGGAGCTCGCCGCCCACGGCGTCGGCCTCGTCGTGCGGCTGCTCGTGCGGCTGTTCGGGCTCTCCAATGGGCCGATCGAGGGAGCGGGCGAAGGACGGAACGCGGGGGCCATGCCCCATCACCTCGAAGGTCGACCTCACATCGGATGTCATCGTGTTCCGGTCTCTCGCGCGGGTTGGAGAAGGGATGGAGCGTCGTGGACGGTGGGCGATCGCTCACAGCAGCGACCGTGCCGAGGCCCTGCCCTTGCGCCAGACGCGCTCGCGATCGGCGGGAGTCGAGGGACCGTGGGCGACGGGGTCCGCAGGGGTGGGACCGTCGATCCGCACGGCGTGCGCAGGATGCACGGCGTGCGGAGAGGCGGCGTGACGACCGGGCCCTGGAGGTCTACCGCGGGCCCCGGTCGCGGGCCGCCGAGGCGCGGTGGAAGTCCCAGGCGTCGCGCACGATCTCGTCGAGCCCGGAGCGGCGCGCGCGGAAGCCCAGGCTCTCCTCTGCGAGCCGCGGGCTGGCGACCAGGATGGGCGCGTCGCCGGGCCTCCGCGGGCCGTGCGCCACCGGGATCGCGTGCCCGGTGACCCGCCGCGCCGCGAGGATGACCTCGTGCACCGAGTAGCCGCGGCCGGTGCCGAGGTTGAAGGCTCCGGACGATCCACCGCGCTCGAGGTGGTCGAGCGCAGCGACGTGGGCGTCGGCGAGGTCGCAGACGTGGATGTAGTCGCGCACGCAGGTGCCGTCGGGGGTGTCGTAGTCGTCGCCGTAGACGGTGACGTCGGGCCTCGTCCCGAGGGCCACGGCCAGCACCAGCGGGATGAGGTGCGACTCGGGCTCGTGGCGCTCTCCGAGGCCCGCGGAGGCCTCGGCGCCCGCGGCGTTGAAGTAGCGCAGGGCGGCGTACCGTAGCCCGTAGGCCTGGTGGTAGGCGGCGAGGCAGCGCTCGATGGAGAGCTTGGTCTCGCCGTAGGGGCTGATCGGCCGGGTGGGGTGCGTCTCGGGGATGGGGGTGTGCTCGGGGCTGCCGTAGACCGCGGCCGTCGAGGAGAGCACGAAGGCCGGGACGCCCGCGTCGAGGACGCTCTCCAGCAGCGAGAGCGAGGCGACGGTGTTGCCCTGGAAGTACCTCCGCGGCGCGGCCACGGACTCGCCCACCTGGCTGAGGGCGGCGAAGTGCAGCACCGCGCGCACCCGGTGGCGCTCGATGAATTCGCCCACCCTCCCGCGGTCGGCCACGTCGGCGTGGAGGAAGGGGACGTCCCCGGGCACCGCGTCCCGGTGGCCGGTGACGAGGCTGTCGATCACCACCGGCTCGCGCCCCGCGGCGCGCAGCCGATGCACCACGTGAGAGCCGATGTACCCGGCGCCGCCGGTCACGAGGACGCTCATGGCGATCGGTCTGCCGGGCGATGGGAATCCGTGGGCTTCATCGTCGTGTCTTTGTAGGCGGGTTCGGGCTGCGCTGCGACCCGACGGAGGCGTCGGGCGAGCCACGAGAGGAGCGCCCGGAGGAAGGGCCACACCGGGAGCCGGGCGATCAGACCGAGGAGGTCCCACGGGGAGGCGCGCTCGTCGAGGAAGCGCAGCACCCGGTCGGCGGAGACGCGGGTGAACATCGCGGAGAACACCCCGGGCATCGTCGCGGGCCAGCGCGCCCAGAGCGTCAGGAAGACCCCGTCGAGGAAGCGGTAGAGCCTCCGCCGGGGAGGCGCCACCATCGGGTGGCCGCGCTCCCGCAGCGAGCGGACGATGGCCGCGCTGTCGTCGAGGATGCGGGTGAGCGCATAGCCCGTGGAGGGCTTGAGCATCCCCGCGGGGATGCCGATGCGCCGGATGCGATCGCCCTCGAAGGGCTCGAAATACTGCTCGGTCATCGGGCTCGACCCGGCCTCGCGGTCGATCACCTCCAGCGCCGACACCCCGTGCACCATCGAGAGGTAGGCTCGCAGCGCGGCCTCCGCGTCGATGGGCTCGAGCGAGACCAGCTCGGCCAGCGCCTCGCGAGGAGAGAAGGGCAGCAGGTAGGCGAAGGCGGTGCCCGCCGGGAGGTCGCCGCGGAAGTCGATGAACACCGCCGAGGAGGGGTCGAAGACGTCCGTCTCGCAGCGCACGACCAGGCCGTGGAAGCGCTGCCAGAGGAGCTGCGCGCCGCCCTCCGCCACCTCGAAGGTGCCTCGACGGAAGCGGCTGTCGAAGGCCCACCGGGCCTGGAGCACCTCGTCGCCGACGGTGACCCGCACCCGGTCGCCCACGGTCGTCAGCTCCGTCGCCCGACCGTCGATGATCCGATGGCGGGGGTCGGCGCGGAGGCGGTCCTTCACCGTGCGCTGCAGGTCGGCGAAGAAGAGCGTCTGGTAGTGGTGGGAGTCGAGCGTCACCGAGCGGGCGCCGCCCGATCCGTCGGCGATCACCAGCCGGGTCCAGCGATGGCGGACGAGCGCGTCGAGGGGACCGGGCGCGGAGGTCCAGAAGGAGAGCGTGCGGAGGGCGTCGTCGTCCTGCGCCCCGTCGACCAGCAGGATGGACCACCCGTCGCCCGCCTCGAGCAGCGCCCTCGCCAGGCAGAGCCCCGACACCCCGGCGCCCACGATCACCGCGTCGTAGAGAGCCTCGGTCGTCACTCGATGCCCTGCGCCAGCAGCGCGGCCTCGGTGTCGAAGATGGTGCGGAGCATCCCCGCGAGGCGCTGCTCCGCGGCGCTGGCGACCAGCGGCGCTCGGATGGAGAGGGCGATCTCCACGCGACGCAGGGTGGTCCCTTCGGCAGCGGGCTCCAGGGAGTAGGTGCCCTCGCAGCGCACCCGACGGGCCATCGGAGAGGGCAGCTCGGGGGCGACCTCGAAGCGACCCGAGTGGGCCTCGCGCGACCAGCGCACCCGCTCGATCCAGGTGACCGCGGGGAGCAGCACGAAGAGCTCGCCCAGGGAGTCGGGCATCGCCCGAAACCAGGTCACCCGCTCGACCGAGTCTCCCTCCGAGGCGTAGTCGACGCCCCTCGCCCCGGAGAGCGCGGGGCACGAGCTCGCCAGCGCCAGCGCGAAGCCCCGGGAGAGGAGCGTGGCCTCCACCAGGGAGAGGTCACGGGGGACGAGGTGTTCGAACAGCAGGTCCATGGCGGGCGCTCACCCTCGCGAGAGCAGCACCGCCCCTCGCGGTCCCTCGTCGCTGCTGCCGGTCACCAGGCAGGTCTCCGCCGCCGGATCGCCCCGAAGAAAGCCCTCCCCCGCCACCGCCACCGCCGTGTGCAGCGTCGCCGCCCCGAGGTCGCCGAGGGTCTCCGGCAGGTACTCCAGGGCGCTCGTCGGGCCCATCACGTCGTAACCCGCCCTCGGCCACGCGAGCTGAAACTCGTGCTGCCGCAGCGCGTCCCCGGTCACGTCGCAGAGCCACCAGTCGAGCGGGCGCCTCTGCGCGGCGAGCACGTCCGTGAGCGAGCGCGTCACCGCCGTCAGCGCATCGCCCAGGCAGGGCACGTCGTTGTCCGGCCGCGCCGCCTCCCAGGCCGTCGCCGCCCCTTCGATGCGAGCGCGCACCCCGCGGCCCATCGCCCTCGCCCTCGACGCCTTCACCACCAGCAGCGCGGCGCCTCCCTCCCCAGGGATGAACCCGTCGAGGTTCTCCCCGTCGTGGAGCCTTCCGCCAGCGAAGAGAGACGAGAGCACGTCGGGGTCGTAGTAGCTCTCCACGCCCAGCAGCAGCGCCGCGTCGATGCGGTCTTCCAGCAGCGCCGGGACCGCCCTCAGCAGCGCGTGGGCGAGGCCCGCGTGCGCCCGGTGGTCGTGCTCCACCACGACGCTTGCGCCAGGGGGGAGCCGCTCGACGAGCCAGTCGTTCACCCGACGTACGATCCTCGACGCGCGGGACTGGTAGCCCGGGTCTCCCGGCGAGGGCAGCGCCGAGAGCGTCACCAGCGCCGCGAGGCCGCGCACCGGGCCGAGGGCCTCCACGTCGGGGGCGATGGCGTCGAGCAGCGCCGTGACGATGGACTCCATCCGCAGCTCGGCCCTGGCCTGCGGGGGGAAGGTGCGAATCGCCCCCATCGTCAGCGCCTTGCCGTTGGGGCAGCGGAAGGCGGAGGCCGCGTAGGCCGTGAGCTCCGCGCGGCGGAAGGCCCAGGTCTGCCACGGGTCGAACCCCAGGCCGTTGAGCGCCGAGGCGGCGGCCACCACCGGGCCGTCGATCAGCCGGGGGTCCCAGTGCGCGAACTCGTTGGGGCGGGTCACCGCAGCTCCTTCTCGTCGACGCGGATCTCGATCAGCCGACGCGCCGGTCGGGGCAGACCCACCAGCGCCCTCCAGGTCAGCTCCACCATGCGCTCGTGCGGCTCCAGCAGCACCGTGTCGAGCACCACCGCGGCCGGAGCGTCGCCGTCGTCGCGGCGGGCCAGCACCGAGAACTGCATCCGGGGTAGCTCGAACTCCAGCGCCCCGTCGGCGCAGAGATGGTGCAGCCGCACCCGCTCCCCGCCGCGAAGGTAGCCCGGGGCCACCATCGGGGGCGCCGCGACCTGCTCGAAGCGTGGGTCGAGATCGAGCGGCGGCAGCGGCATGCGGGAGCGCATCCACGCCGTGTCCATGGTCCCGGCCCAGGCTCGCCTCGGCGACCAGTGGCGGGCGATGGGAGCGACCCCCCAGGGCTCGTGCCGTCCCACCTCGGTGATGGGCGAGGCCGGGTCCTCGATCTGCGGTCCGGCGCGGTGCACCAGGGAGTCTGCGCGCCTGGCCACGCCCCGGCCCACCGGGTTGCGGGCCTCCTCCAGCGGGGGCTGCGACTCGTCGCTGGCGTCGGTGCCCCCCCAGGCGAGCTCCCACTGCAGCGGGACCTCCACGAAGGGCTCAGGCTCCGTGAGCGTCAGCCCCGCCGCGCCTTCGTACCAGACCCGAGGGCCCGTCACCCTCAGCGCGCGCGACACCGGACCGACCTCCACCAGCACGTCGAGCGAGCTCACCGGACGGCGCCCCGGGAGCATCGCGTAGCCGGCCACCAGCACGTCCGTCGAGGGCTTGTGGATGCACGTGTCCGCGGGCAGGCGGGTCGAGCTCGTGGCGGGGTTCTCCGGGTCCCAGGGCTCGTCGGTGTAGCGCACCTCCGCGTCGCCCATGCGCGAGAGCCGCCGGCTGGGCGCCAGGTAGAAGCGCTCCTTGATGACCACCAGCGCCAGCGGCCGGCCGTCCCCGGCGATGCGCGGGACCACCGCCACCGTCGCCGTCGTCGCGTTGAAGAGATCGGGGACGTCCATCGCGCTTCTATCCCTCCAGCGTCGCCGACGGCCAGCGCCCCGCCATCGCCGCCACCCTCGGCGAGGCCACGTACGAGCGCCACGCCGACACCGAGCGCTCCTGCCGGGAGACCCAGTCCTCCGGGTCGAAGGCGATGCTCCCTCCGGTGCGGGCGCACAGCTCCAGCCACGCCATGCGGCGCACGTCCGGCGCGGCGTCGTCGCGGTCCATCTCGGTGACGTTGTCCATCGGCGACCAGGGACGCCCCCAGCGGAGCCGCTGCCCCAGCGGAGCGCCGCCGCCCACGCGAGACCACCACCGCCGCCACACCGTCATCGAGACGCAGGGCTCGGCCACCGCCATCGGGACGAAGCCCTTCGGGCGAGGCCACGGCAGCGTCGGATCGATGCCCTCGGGCGCGTCGTCGGTGAGCATCGCCCCGGTGATGCGCTCGAGCGCCCCCACCGCCAGGGCCTTCGTCGCCGCGTCGTCGAAGGAGAGCGCCCCGATCAGGTCGTCGACGAAGTCCGGGTCGCCGTACCAGCCCAGCGCGTCGAGCAGAGCGAGCGAGCCCCCGCGGCCCGCGTCGGCGATGAGCGCCGCCTTGCTGAGCCGCGTCCCGGCGAGGGCCACGTAACGCACCGCGCCCGCGAAGCCTCCGTCGACCCCTTCGGTGAGCTCCAGCGCCCTCCAGGGCCCGTCGCGCTGGCCTCGGGCGATGCGGCCCTCGATGGCCGAGCGCGCCACCGCGGGCAGCGGGTGCCTCAGCAGCGCCAGCGCCAGCGAGGGGTCGACGTCGCCCTGCACCCTGGCGAGCGCCCTGGCCGCGGCGCGCAGGGCGGGCTCGTCGTCGAGGGAGAGCGCCTCTCGGGCGCAGTCGTCCCACTGCGAGGCCAGCAGCGCGTAGCGGCGGGAGAGGGCGTCGAGGGCCACGGCGCGGCGCGCGGGCTCCGGGGCGGTGAGCCACCCCCGGAGGGCCTCGTCGAGCATGGGGTGCGGGGCGTGGGCGAAGGCGTCGGCGACGGAGAGCGCGACGGCGGCGTCCTGGGAGAGCGAAGCGCGGGCGATGCGGAGCGCCGCGTCGAGGGTGTCGCTGCCTCGGAGCGAGAGGAAGAAGAACACCACCGCCCAGGTGAGCTCCGGGTCGGGCAGCGGGCGCTCCTCCAGCATCGCCACCAGCCCGGGGACCACCCCGTCGCCGCAGGCCACCAGCGCGTCGACCCGTCGAAGGAGGCGCTGCTCGGTGCGGGCCGCCGCGCGCCACGACGATCCGCTCATCGGGCGGCGCAGCAGGCCGAACATCCCGAGGTCTTCGAGGCAGGTGCGGGCGCGCTCGAAGAGCACCTGCTCGGGGGGAATGGCCACGCCGAAGACCAGCGCCGCCGCCCTCCCCGGGAGGTCGACCGGAGCCGACGGAGGGGGCGGAGGAGCGAGGGACGGTCGGGCCTCGGAGGCGGCCTCCATCGCCTCGAGGCGGGCGCGAGAGGCGGCGGCGAACTCCTCCAACTCGGAGAGCGAGGTGATGGCCGGAGCGGGCGGAGGATCGGGCGGCGGCGGCGACGGAGCCTCCGGGGCCGCGGGCATCGGGACCATCGGCACCACAAGGCCTCGCGTGGCGTCGAGGGAGACGGGCTCATCGAGGCTCGCCCGCAGCACCCCGGGGCTCTGCCTCGGCGCCTCGAAGCCCTCGGCCCTCAGCGCGGGGACGGCGTTGAGCCCTTGCAGCGCGCTGGCCACCAGATCGCGCGCCCGCTCGTGCGCCGACGAGGGCTCCGCGGGGTCTTCCTGTAGCTTCGCGAGGGCCGTGCGGGTGGCAGAGAGCGCGCGGGCGAAGGTCGACTGCACCCACTGCCCGTCGCCCGGAGCGGCGAGCACCTCGTAGACGGCCGTGATCGCGTCGCCCACCGAGCGAGCCACTTCGCGACCGCCCGGGAGCGCCGCGGCCACCAGGGTCACCAGGGCCTCGTCGAGGCGGGCGCGCACCTCCCCCAGGTCGGAGCGCGCGGCAGGGCTGAGCGCCACGTCCCGGGTCACTGCCATCCCTCCGGCTCGACGAAGCGGCGCAGCCAGCGGAGCGTCTGCTCTCCGTCGTAGAAGCCCCCGTAGTAGCGGGCGAAGCGGCGGGGCAGCAGGGCCTCCAGGGCGCGAGAGACCTCGGCGTAGGTCTCCGGGTAGACGAGGTCGTTGACGTCGCCGGTGACCGGGCGCTCCCCGGCGCGGACGATCACCCCGTGGGAGAGCGGGAGCACCGTGATGGGGCGCTCCCAGGGGTGCTCCCTCAGGGCCTCCGCGGTGATGCCCCGCTCCTCCATCAGCCCCGCTCCAAGGAGGGTCAGCCAGTTGGTGGAGGGGAGCTCCCGGCCGACGAACCACGAGGCCATGTCGGGGTCCTGCACGTCGAGGCCGAGGTGCTGGAGCGCCCACTTTCGGATGCACCAGAAGGCCGCGGGCTTCTCCCACTCGTTGAAGGTCGTGAGGTAGCCGCCCACCGCGCAGCGGAAGGGGTGCTCCTGGGCGAGCTCGACCGCCAGCGCCAGCAGGTCGTCGGGCTCCTGGTCGTAGGGCAGCACCAGCTGGAGCCAGCCGTTGCGGCCGCCGCGCTCGGGGTCGATCTCCCGGTACGAGAAGCCCGCCCCCATGCACCCGGTCTCGTCGCTCAAGCGCACCTGGAGCAGGTGCCTCGGCCCCGCGGCGTGCCACTCCCGGGCGAGGGTCTGCGGGAGCCCTTCCCGCTCCGCGGCGGAGAGCCTCACCCAGTCGCTGCGCGTCGAGGTGGTGAACCACTCCAGCGACCCGTCGGGCACCGCCCTCAGCAGCGCCGTCACCATCGACGGGACGCCCGTCTCCGCCCAGTGCTCCGCGTCTTCCAGGTAGACGGTGAGCCCGAGCGCCACCCTCGCCACCATCACCTCCGGGGCGTCGGCGAGGTAGCCGCAGCCGGGGCGCTGTCCAGGGCGCGCGGTCATCGCTGCCTCCTCCGGGGTCCTCTCCAGGCCGGGGCGAAGGCGCGGGTCGCCTCTCGGAATACCTCGATCGGTATGCGGGTGAAGGTCTCCCCGTCGCGGCTCGCCACCAGCTCGTGGGGCGCGGCCGCCAGCAGGTCGCCCCGGGTGTCGAGCTGCGTGGCCGGGACGTCCTTGCGCCACTCGACCAGGGTGTTGCGCTCCACGGCGTGGAGGCCTCGCGCCCCGGTGGTCACCAGCACCTTCCCCTGGAAGATCCCCAGAGAGAGCAGCGGCCCGTCGGAGATCACCCGCTCGACCCAGCCGTGGACGCTGCCCTCCAGCACCCGATAGCCCGCCCCGCACGCGTGGATCTCGTCTTCGGACACCACCTGCACCGAGGAGAGCATCGAGCGGGTGGGGGCCGGGACGCGGATCCATCGCAGCCCGTCCCAGCGCGCCACCAGGCCGCCGTCGCCGACCGCGTAGACCAGGTCGGGGCGGAGCCCGTGCATCCCCACGATGAGCCCCGGAGGAGGCGGCGTCTCGGCCCACTGCGCCCCGTCCCAGCGGTGCACGATGCCGTGGATGCCGGGCTGCTGCACCCGCTGCCCGAAGGCGAACACGTTGGACTCGTCGAGGCCGTAGACCCCGCTCAGGATGCCGGGCAGCGGCGCGAAGGACCACCGTGGCGTGAGCAGCTCTCCGGAGGCCTCGACGTGGACGCCGGTGCGGGCGCCGCCCTCGGACACCCAGAGCCGCCCGGAGGGAGCGCGCCAGAGGCGGGTGAGCCACCCGCGGTGGCCCAGCAGCAGGTACATCTGGCCCTGCACCACGCGGCCGATCCACGACTCGGCCATGTCCTCCGACCAGCCGTACGTGTCGTCGTAGCGGTCGGCGAGGAAGTGGAAGTCCTCCGCCGAGAGCCCGCTGACGCCGCGATATTTCCAGGTGATGGGCATAGGGAGGGGCCTTCGGGGGCCGTAGCGGACGGTGCCGATCAGAAGCCGCTGATGTCGAGCCGCACCGGCGCCGCCGCAACCTCCGGGTGCGCGGCGTAGAGCGCCTCCATGCACTGCTTCACCCGCTCGGGGGCCTGCAGCTCGTGGTCGAGGGTGTCGGTGCCGTAGCTGAAGCACACCAGCAGCCGGGACGGGTCCTCCGGGTCGGGGAGCGTGCGGTAGTACATCAACGGGAGGTAGTCGCCCCCGCCGGTCGCGTCCTCCATGGCCTGCTCGACGGTCGCGTCGTCGGCGAAGAAGTTGAGCGCCTCGACGTGCTGCTTCAGGAACGCGTCGATCGTCGGGATGAGGTTCTCGTTCATGGCTCTTCGAGGGCTCGTGGGTCGTGGTGTGGGAGCGGCGTGCCCCCTCAGGCCGCGTGCCCGGTGCGGCGCTGCTCCCGGGCGATCATGCGCCGCCCCATGTCGGCGCGGCAACAGTCCCCGTCGTAGCGCGAGAGCGCCGCGCGGGCGGTGGTGGCCTGCTTCGACTTCGCTCCGTTGGCGGCCTCCGCGGCGGCGACGTCCCCCTGGAGCGCGGCCCGGTGCGTCGCCCGGGTGGGCGGCGGTCCGCCTCGGGTGGGCGTGGCCCTCGCGTCGTTGCGGGGGAAGTCGTCCTTGCACTTCTTGTACATCGCCGCCTCGGCCTTCTTGCGCCAGTTGTTGAGGCACGCGGCCGCGGTGTTTCCGCCGATGACCTTGTCCTTGGCGCAGTTGGGCTCCGCGGGGGCCTTGGCCCCGATGGCCGCCGCCTGGGCCGCGGGGTCGAGCCGGTCGAAGCGCTCGGCCGCGTTGGAGCCGGGGCGGGGAATGGGCGCGGCGGTGGTGGCCTCGAAGCTGTTGGCGAAGTTCTGCTTGTGGCGGTCGAGCATGGGCTGCGTGCGAGCGTCCTCGTCGGCGCGGCGCTGCTCCGGGGGGTAACCCCCGCCGGGGGTGTTGGGGATGCCGTTGACGCTGCCCGGCGTGGTGGTGGTGCCGTTGCGGGCGCGCTGGTTGGCGCTGTCGTTGTTCTCGTTGATGGTGTGGACGCCGTGCACCGTGGCCGGGTCCGCCGCCCTCCCCTGGTGGGGCACGCACGGAGCGAGGTTGGACTCGAAGCCGTCGACCACGGACTCGCAGACCTCCCCCCGACCGCCCTCGGTGCGGAAGTTGGAGTCCCTGATCAGGTGCCCCGACTCGCAGTCGGAGAGGAAGCGCTCCTGCGGTGTGGGCTGGGGGATGTTGTTCGCGGCCCGATCGGCGGGCGAGGCGTTGTCCCAGGCCTCGCACTTCTTCCGGGCGTCGGCGTTGGTCTTGGCGACGAAGCTGTAGCTCCCGCAGTTGTCGGGGTTGAGCGCGGCCTTGATGAGCAGCGCCTGGCACTTCTTGGAGAAGAACGCGCTCCCTCCGCTGTTGAGATACAGGGTGAAGACGTGAGGCGGAGGCGTAGGGGCGGCGGTCATCGGCGTGCCCTCCCTCTCAGCGCGAGTCGCCGAAGCCAGGCGACCCGGTGACGGTCACCGGCCGACCCTCGAAGTGCACCGTCACCGCGGGCACCGGGAGCGACCAGCCGAGGCCGGTGTTCACGCCCGCGACGGTGATGTCCTTGGTGAGCGCCACGCCCGCCTCGTTGCCGTGCATGTTGCTGATCTTGCAGAACGAGCTGTGCACCTTCTTGCCGTGGATCTCGATGCGGGCGCACTTCTCCGCGAGGCTGCTCGAGCTCCCCATCAGGGGGTAGGGCATCGGCAGCGGGCTCGGCGCGGCGGGCGTGAAGCACATGCACGGCACCACCCCCGTCACCTGGTGGGCCGAGTTCTCACAGACGACTTCCATCATCAGGGCGGTCACGCTCATCGCTCGCTCCCCTTCTCCGCTCTACGCTCAGTTGAACTTGATCATCGCCGCGAGGGTCCTGGCCACCTCTCGCGCCCTGGTGAGCACCCGGTTGGCGAAGACCTCGACCTCGCCCGCCGACACCATCACGAAGGCCCCCGGGACCCTCATCACCACCTTCTCCGTGGCCGTCACCGTGAAGGCCCTCGCCGCCACGTCCACGTCCCCGTCCCGGCCCACGGTCAGCGCCCTCGCGGTCTGCAGCGTGCCCACGATCAGCGGCGCCTCGCCCAGCTCCAGCACCACCCTCGCGCCCGACGCCCTCGCGGCCTCGATGAGCGCCGCGTCCACCGACGCATCCACCTCGGCGAGCGCCTCCGCGCCTCCGGCCCTCACCCTCCACGAGTCCCCCTCGCGAGCCACCACCGTGGCCAGCACCAGCGACGCCCCCGCCAGCCGGGCGACCGCCGCCGTGGTCTCCGCCGCCTCCCTCACCGCCGCGGTCTCCGGTGCGCGCCCTACTCCCGACTTCACTGCGCTTCTCTTCATGGCCATCACCCTCTCCGCCTCTCCGCACTACGTCGGACCGATCGACGGGTCCGTCACGTCGAGCCCCGCGCTCCCCTCGATGGTCACGTTCAAGCCTGAGATCACCACGCCGCCGCTGTCGACCACGATCTCCGACAGCCCGCACTTGAGCGTGATCTTCCCTCCCGCCGTGACCTTCATCCTCGCCCCGGTCACCGCCGCCGCCCCCTTGGCGCTCATCGAGTGCCCGCCCCCGATGCTCTGCCTCACGACCCCCGCCACGTTGACCGCCATCGCCGCCGCGGCGTCGAAGCTCAGCCCCCCGGAGGTCATCAGCACGTAGCTCCCGGTGAGCTCGGTCTTCGACCCCTTGGTGTTCTCCATCTTCGACCCCGCGGTGAGCTCGATCTTCGCCGCGCCGATGGTGTCCTTCGCGCTCCCTCCCACGTTGAAGGTCACCCCGTAGGCCGAGTTGATGAGCGCGATCGCCCCGATGCTCTCGGTCACGTCGCCGCCCACCACCGTCCCCCAGACGCCGCTTCCCCCGCCGCCCGCGGTGTTGCTGGCGCTGGCGTTCTCACCACCGCCACCACCGCCACCACCGGGAGGCATCGAGCCGTTGGCGATGGCCGCGGAGGTCCCCGCCGCGTCGCTCGCGGCCTCCGCCCCGGCGGGCGTGTCGGCGCCGGCCACCCCGTGGTGCCCGTCGGCCGCGAGCGCCGCGCCCGGCGACTGCACCAGCCCCGCCGCAGGACCGGCCAGATGCATCACCGTCCCCATCGCAGCGCGCGCCCGGTTGAGCGCCGGGAGCATCGGCCCCAGCAGGGCACCCTGCGCCCTGGACGCCGCCGCTGCCTTGATCCCTTCCGCCGCCGCCACCGCCTCCCGCTTGATGATCTCCAGCACCGCGGCGCCGGGAGAGCCCACCTTCACGCTCTCCATCGCGCCCACCGAGAGGCTCATGGCCCCGACGATCTCCTCGGTCGCGCTCTGGTCGACGCCCACCGTACGGCTGGCCCCCACGGTGATGCTCTCGTCGCCCGCCACCTTGCCCGAGTCCGAGCCCTCGACGGACATGCTCTCGTTGCCCGACACCGCCGCGCTGCGCTTGCCCACCACCGTGCGCGTCGCGTTGGCCCCGACGTTGAGGATCCGGTCGTGGGCCACCACCACGTTGATGTCGTGGCCTCCGTTGATGGCCACCCGCTGCGCCCCGGCGCTGTCGTCCAGCATCACCTCGTTGGTCGCCCCGCGACCGGGCAGGCTGTACGACTTGTGGCCCGTGACGGCCTTCTCCGCGGGCAGCGAATACGACGGCGGAAAGAGCGCGTTGTAGACCTGACCGAAGCACACCGGGCGGTCGGGGTCCCCGTCGAGAAACTCCACCAGCACCTCCCATCCGATGCGCGGAATGGCCACCGAGCCGGTGGTCTGCGACTGGGACACCCGCACCCAGCAGGTGGTGTGCTCGTCGAGCTTGCCCTCGCGATCCCAGTGAAACTGCAGCTTCACCCGTCCGAGGGCGTCGCAGTAGATCTCCTGGCCGGAGGGCCCCGTCACCCGAGCGGTCTGGAGCCCCACCACCCTCGGCCAGGGGGTGCGCCTCGGCGTACGGAAGGGCTTCGCCTTCGGGATCATCTCCAGCGTCACCACGCACTCCGGATCGCCCCGGTCGACCAGCGACCCGTCTCCCGTCTCGGCGTCGATGCGCACTCGCAGCCGCTGCCCGATCACCATCCACTCGGCGTCGTCGGTCGGGTGCCCCGACACCTGGAGCCAGCGCGCCGTCGAGAGCGTGATGGCGTTGGTGTCCGCGGTCACCACGTCGTGCGCCACCCGGAGCGACTCCAGCGTGTCCTGCGCCCGTCGCTGCCCCACCGGCAGGTCGTCGTAGTGCCCCGGCTGCTCGTACCACTCCAGCGTCCCCGCCGCGGAGGCGTCGCTCGCCTGCGCGAACATCTCCTCCGAGGGGTGCTCCCGGTCGTAGTCGTTCATCGCGACGCGGGAGGGGGTGAGGGCGCCGCGGCGGTGCCAGCTCCAGAGCCGCAGCCCCCGCCCGTGGAGGCCGAGGTCGGGCGTGAAGATCACCTCCCCGGGGGTGTTGCGAGGCGCGGTCGGCGTCTGGTCGCCGAAGACCATCACCACCCCCTCGGCGGTGTGCTCGAAGGCGAACCAGATGCCCTCCTCCTCCAGCAGCCGGCGCACGAAGGCGAGGTCGCTCTCGTCATACTGCACGCAGTACTTCCGGACGCCGTAGTTGCGCCCCAGGCCCCAGCGGGTCTCCTCCTCCGGGACGCCCGCGTCCCGCAGCACCCGACGCACGATGTCGGGCACGTCGAGGTCCTGGTGGATGCGGTAGCCGTGGCGCCACGCGAGCACCGCCGCGCGAGGCACCACCGTCGCCCGACAGCGGATGCTCGTCGCCCCCTCGTCGTCCGTGGCCGCCACCTCCAGGGACTCGATCTCCCCGCCCACGAAGCGCTCCTGCTCGTCGTCGTCGGTGAGCGTCACCAGCAGCGTCGACCCGGTCGCTCGGGTGAAGGCCACCTCGTCGGCGCTCAGGTCGACCTCGTAGCGGTAGAGCTCGCCCAGGCGCTCCTCGCCTCGCACCGCGTGGACGGTGTTGTGCCCGGGAAACGCCCCGCCCACCAGGCTCGCGCGCAGTCGTTGCTCGCTCATCTCAGTTGCTCCGGTGCAGCACCTGGCCGAGGGTCTTGGCCCCGGTGAGGTCGACCTTCGGGGCCTTGATGGAGATCGCCCCCGACGAAGACAGCTTGATCACGCAGGCCCCCGCCAGCACCGTGATGCTGCTCTTGGCCTCGATCACAGCGTCCGAGGCCTTCACGCTCACCCCTCCCCCCGCGGTGAGCGCCAGCGCCGCGCCCGCCGTGTCGGTGCGGCTGCCGCTGCACTTGATGATCTCCGCCGCGGCCGTCTCCGTGTAGGCCGCCGAGCAGCTCACCGAGATCTGCTTGGCGCGAATGAGCTCCACCGCCCCCACCATCAGCTTGCGAGATCCCCCGGCGTCGCTGGTGTTCGATCGGCCGCACACCTCGATCAGCGCCGCGCCCACCTTCGTCGTCGCGCTCCCCACCACGTTGCGGTTGTACCCGGCGATGGCCGTCACGCACTGCATCCCTCCCACGGTGCGGGTCAGCGACCCCTTGACCTGCTCGGAGAGGTCTCCCCCCACGGTGAGCAGCCTCGCCGCCCCCACGGTGGTGCTCGCGCTCCCCCCTACGTTCTCCCCGAGGGTGCCTCCCACGTTGAGCGACTGCGACCCTCCCACGCTCAGCGTGCGGGCGCCCCCCACCTGCCGCTGGTGCACCGTGCCGACGCTCATCGAGTGGTTGCCCCCGATGGTCACCGCCTCGTCGTGGTCGGTGTGCCAGACGCCGTCGTGCTCGATGGAGACGGTCATGTCCTTCGAGGCGTTGAGGAAGATCTCCTCCTCCCCGGCGCCGTCCTCGAAGCGCATCTCGTTCGCCCCTGGGCCACCGCCCGTGGTGGCGGTCTGCATCGAGGTGCGCGTCGCGTTGTCCGGCAGCGCATACGGGACCGACAGCTCGACGTTGTACAGGTGCCCGCTCACGAAGGGCCGGTCGCGCTCTCCGAGCTCGTGGTCGACCACCACCTCGAAGTCCTTGCGGGGGTGCATCATCGCGCCGCCAAGCATCGCCTGCCCCACGCGCATCCAGGTCGAGCTGCGGTCGTCCGTGGGGCGCGTCCGGTCCCACGGGAAGCGCACCTTCACCCTGCCGAAATCGTCCGTGTGGATCTCCTCCCCCGAAGGCGTCGTCACCCAGGCTACGACCGGCCCGCTGGTCTCCTTCGCGGGCGTTGCCCCGTGGGGCCTCCACGCCGCCTCGCGGGTCTTCGCCTCCCAGCGGCACGCGTGGCTCGTCTCGGTCACCCCGTCGCGCCGCGTGACCGCCCCCTCGTGCTCCGTGCGCGTCACCACCAGCGCCCCGTTGAGCGAGGACCTCGGGTGGCCCTCCACGGAGAAGCGACGACCGGGCTCCAGCAGGTAGCAGTCGCTCAGCCCCGAGAGCCGGTGACAGCGGGATCGCAGCCTCTCCAGCGCCTCCTGCGCCCGCCGCTTGCCCTCCGACACGTCGGTGAAGCCGCCGGGGTGGTCGTAGTGCTCGTGCCCCGCGTCCCTCGGAGCGCGAGCCTCTGCCGTCAGGTCGAGCGAGGGGCGCGTCAGGTCGTAGTCGCGACGCACCACCCCCTCGAAGGACACGGCGCGCGTCTCTCGCACGTCCCACACGACGTTCTCCGAGAGCTGCGTCGAGGCGCGGTCGAGGAGCGTCTCGACCCCCTCCATGGGGGCCGTTCCGTGGTCGTCGTCGAAGAAGACCACCGTGTCCTCGGACTCCTCGTGCCTCACGGTGAAGCCGATGCCCTCGTCCTGGAGCAGCCGCCGTACGAAGTCCCAGTCGGTCTCGTCATACTGCACCACGTAAGCGCGCACCGAGGGCGAGCGGGTGTTCATCCACCGGGCCATCGACCCGAGGCCCCGGCCGTCGAGCACCGCCTGCACGATGTCCTGCACCGACTTCTTCTGGAAGATCCTGCTGTCTCGCGCGTGCTTGAGCGTGAGCACCCTCGCGCCCACCAGCGCCCTCAGCGACCCCCGGCCGTCGGCGTCCCTCACGCTGCCGTCGGCCTCCAGCACCACGCCGTGGAAGTACCTCGTCGCGTCCCGATCGGCGCTCAGCCGCAGCGAGGCCTTCCTGCCGATGAGCGAGAGCGCGTCCACCGGCTCGGAGAGCCCCACCTCGACCTCCAGGGTCGACCCCTCGGAGAGCGCCTCCCGAGCGACGAAGCGCATCACCGACGCCGGGCCCGCGAGCCCGTCGATCTCCAACGCGAAGGCCATCCCCGGTGCGGTCATCGATCCCCCTCCCCCCGTCCCCGCCCTCAGCCCTTGTAGTTGATGCGCCCCTTGAGGGTGATCGACGCGGTGCCCTTCACGGCCAGCGACGGTCCCTCGAAGGTCACCTTGCCGCCGCGGGCGATCAGCTTGCCCCCGCCCGCCGAGAGCGTGAGCCCGCCAGGGACGGTGATCACCACCGCGCGCGCCCCGAGCGTGAAGGCCCCCCCGCACTTCGACACGAAGGGGCCGCCCACCGTGAAGGCCAGCGCCCCCTTGGCGTTGGCGGTGATGTCCCCGCCCACCTTCTCCATCACGGCGCCGGTGACCAGGGTCTTGCTCCCTCCGATCACCTCGGTGTGGCCCTTCGCGGTCACCTCGACGCGGGCCCCGCCGATGGTCTCCTCCCGAGAGCCCCCGACGGACTCCGCGATCACCGTGGCGCTGTTGATCATCTGCACCGCGCCGACGCTGCGCGACGCGCTGCCGTTGAAGGTCTCGCTCACCTTGTTGGCGAGCACCATCATCATCCCGCCGATGTCCTCCGAGCGTGACCCGTTGACCGTCACGCTCTGGTTCTTGGCGACCTTCCAGGTGTCCGTGGCGCCGATGGAGACGGTGCGCGAGGCGTTGGTCTCCAGGGCCGTGTCGCCCGTCACGCTGGTCGACTGGTTGCCCGCGACGGAGACGTCCTCGGTCTTCGCCACGCTGGCCGTGCGGGTGAGCGTCACCTGCTCGGTCGCGTCGACGGTGACCTGCTCGGTGAGGTCGTGCGAGGCGTGCAGCGCGAAGTCCCGGCTCGCGTGCACGAAGAACATCATCCCCCCGTTGCCGTCCTGAAGCCGAAGCTCGTTGGTGCCCGCCCCGCCGGGGTAGGTCGAGGTCTGCCACGCGCCCTGGGTCTTCTCTCCGGGCAGCCCGTAGGGCGGCATCGTCTCCTGGTTGTAGAGCTTCTGGAGCACCACCGGCCGGTCGGGGTCGCCGTTCTCGAAGCCCACGTCGACCTCCCAGCCCACGCGAGGGATCATCATCGCGCCCGCGGTGTTGGCCTGCTGCACCCGCATCCAGCAGGTCGCCCGATCGTCCACCGACCCTTCGCGGTCCCAGTAGAAATGGACCTTCACCCGACCCTGCTCGTCGACGTGGATCTCCTCCCCCGGCGGACCGGCGATCACGGCGCTCTCCTTGCCCGCCACGCGAGGCCTCGGGGTGACCCTCGCCGAGCGGTACGGAACGCTCGCCGGGATGGCCTCGAAGCGCACCTGCAGGCTCTGCCGACCGGACTCGTCGGGGTGCCTCGCGGGGTCGCGGAAGTGCATCGTCAGGGAGGTCACCAGCCACGGCTGACAGAGGTGATCGGGCCTCGCTCCCTCCAGGGTGAAGCGCCTCCCGGGAGCCAGTCGCAGGCAGTTGGAGCGCCCGCGCAGCACGTTGCGCGCGGCGACCTGGGCCTCGCGGCGGTCGCGGGCCCGGCGGCCTCCGTCCCGGGTGTCGGCGAAGCCGCCGGGGTACTCCTGGCGGAAGCGCGTGGGGCCGTCGTCGCCTCGCGCCTCGGCATCGAGCACGCGGGTGGGGTTCTCCTGGTTCCAGTCGTGGGTGATGTGGACGTCGGAGCGGAGCTGCGAGGCGAAGACCAGGTCGCTCACGCACTCCCGGGCGACGTGCTCGGTCTTCGAGAAGACCATGCGGGACTCGCCATCGAGGTCGGAGAAGGCCGCCGCGGAGTCGCCGAGGCGCATCACATGGCGGCCGGGCGAGTGCTCGAAGGCGTAGAAGATCCCTTCGTCTTCGAGCAGGCGGGAGACGAAGTCGAACTCCGTCTCGCGGTACTGCACGCAGTACGCGCGAGGGGGATAGCTGCGGGTGGTGGCCCAGGCCACGTCGTCGTCGGTGAGCCCCGCGTCGCGGAGCACCCGACGTATCACCCCGGTCGCGTCGAGGTCCTGGAAGACGCGGCTGCGGTGGCGGAAGCGGAGCCCGGAGACCTTGGGTCGTAGCGTGAGCTGGTAGACCCAGCGGCCGTCGAGACCTCCCACGAAGGAGGCCTCCTCGACGACGCCGTGCCACGCCCGGGGCTCGGAGTCGGCCTCGGCGAGGTAGACCGTGGCGCCCGTCCAGAGAAGGGCCTCGAGGTCGGCGTCGGGGGTGTCGAGGGCCACCTCCACCGAGAGGGTGAAGGGGCGGGAGAGGGCGTCGTCGAGGCGGAGGTCCCACACCTCGCCGGCCCCCGGCTGCGCGTCCAACTCGATCCAGCTTCGAGCGTGCACGGAGTGCTTTGTACCACCCTCAAGGGCGGCGGGCCTTTTCTACTGAGCCTGGAGCCCCCACGGGGGCGAGGCGTTCACCAGCACCCCCGCGCGGCAGCGGATCGCCACCTGGTTGAAGCGCACCCCTGCCTTGTGCGCGCTCAGCACGTAGTCCCCCGCCGGCACGTTGAGGAAGAGCACGCCCCCGTCGAGGCTGGTCTCCGTGAGCTCCCTCGCCGGGACGATCGCGCTCGCGCTGAGGTAGCGGAAATACACCGGCCCCGCCTCGGCCGGCAGCGGCGGGTCGATGGTCACCGTCGCCCCGACCTCTCCGTGACCACCAGGGTCGTAGGTGCCTCGGTAGGCCGCCGCGACCACCGTCGTCGCGATCTGGCAGCGGTCCGGCTCCGGGGTGATGCGGAGGTACTGCGCGAGCACCCGGAAGATCCCGTTGGTGGGCGACTGGAAGCCCACCCGCTCCAGCCCATCGGGCGCGACGAGCAGCGTGGAGGTCTGCACGGGCCAGTGGTTCTCGTGGTGCATTTCCAGGGTCACCCGCTCGCCGGGGGTGAAGCCCGTGAACGCATAGGCCCCGTCGGAGCCGGTGCGAGCGCACCATCCAGGGTGCTCCAGCACCGTGACCACCGCGTCGCGCACCGGGCCCCCGTTCGGACCGAAGATGTGCCCGTGCCCTCGCACCGCGACCCCGCCGTCGCCGCCGTTCACCGGAGAGGGACACGAGGGGATCACCCGCCCGCTGTCCACCGGCTCCGGGGGAAGGTCCTGCGAGGGAGCGTCGACCGTCGAGGGAGCGTCGAGCGCGTCCACCACCACGGGAGCGTCTGCGCCCGCATCGACCGGCGGCGTGGTCCCGTCGCTACAGCCCGCGAGCCACCCCAGCACGAAGACCCCGATGATCGATTGGCGCTGCATCGGGTGGGCACCGTCGCCCGTGAGGGGGATGCCTTGCAAGGTGATAGCGTGCGCCGGTGACCTTCCAGGCGATCGTGCTGCTGGCCCTGGGCCTTGCGATGGATGCCACCGCGGTCGCGGCGGCCCGAGGCCTCGCGGCGCCCCGGCTGCGGGCCCGCGACGTCGCGCTGGTGGCGGCGCTCTTCGGCGGCTTCCAGGCCCTGATGCCGCTGATCGGGTGGTTCGTCGGCCAGAGCGTGGGGCCCCTGATCGAGCGCTGGCACCACTGGGTGGTCTTCGTCCTCCTCGGGGCCATCGGCGCGAAGATGCTCTGGGAGGCGCGCGAGGAGGCGGACGAGAGCGACATCCGGAGCGACCGCGACGTGTTCGACCTCCGGGTGATGCTGCTGCTCGCGGTGGCCACGAGCATCGACGCCCTCGGTGTCGGGGTCACCCTCCCCCTGCTCCGCGCCCCGTTGCTGCTGTCGGTGGTCACCATCGGCGTCGTCACGGCGGCGCTCAGCGTCCTCGGCCTCTACGCCGGGCGCCGCTTCGGGTCGGCGCTGGGCCGCAAGCTCGACGTCGTCGGCGGTCTGGTGCTCATCGGCCTCGGCACCAGGACCCTCATCGAGCACTTCCATCGCGCCTGATCGCTCTCCCCCGCCCTGTACCCTCCACTTCACTCTCACCAAAGGACCGCCTCGATGACCCGCCCCGCCCCGCGCCTCGCCCCTGCCGCCGCGCTGGCGCTTCTGGCGATCGTCGCGACCGGCTGCCACAAGGCCGCGCCGCCGCCGCCTCCGGACGCGGGTCCGGTCGCGTCGCTCAGCGCCCGCTGCGAGCGCCGCGACCCGTCCGCGTGCGACTCGCTCGGCGACCGCTACGAGCGGGGAGCGGGCGTCACCCAGGACGACTCTCGCGCCGTCGCGCTCTACCGCCGCGCCTGCGACGGGGGCTTCGCCGGGGGGTGCACCCACCTCGGCTGGCTCCTCGAGTCGGGCCGAGGCGTGGGGCGCGACCCCGCCGCCGCCGCGGCGCTCTACCGCCGCGCCTGCGACGGCCGGCACCTCCGAGGCTGCACCAACCTGGGCTGGCTCCTCGAGAACGGAACCGGCGTGACCGCCGACCTGCCCGCGGCCATCGTCCTCTACCGCCGGGCGTGCGAGGGCGACGAGGGCGTCGCGTGCGGCAACCTCGGGCGACTCCACGCCGAGGGCGTAGGGGTCGCTCGCGACCTCACCCAGGCCAGAACCTTCTTCACCCGGAGCTGCGACCACGGCGCCTGGGCGAGCTGCACCCGCCTGGGATGGATGTACGAGTCGGGCGAAGGGGTGGCCGTCGACGCCGCCCAGGCCGCCGTCCGCTACCGCCGCGCCTGCGACGAGGGAGAGGCGCGGGGCTGCGTCAACCTGGGCTGGCTCTACCAGAACGGCACCGGAGTCCCCGGGGACGCCAACCGCGCGCGGGGCCTCTACGAGCGGTCCTGCGGGCAGGGCAACGCCCTCGGGTGCGCCAACCTCGCGGGCCTCTATGAGCAGGGCATCGGCGTGGCGGTCGACCTGCCCCGCGCGGCGGCCACCTACGAGCGCGCCTGCGAGGCGGGCAACCACCCGGCGTGCACCACGCTGTCGACGATGTACCAGGAGGGCCGCGGGGTGACGCGCGACCTCGTCCGCGCGCTCAGCCTCGCCGAGCGGGCCTGCGAGGGAGGCAACGCGCTCGCCTGCAACAACGCGGGCTGGCTCCACAACGAGGCCCCCGGGAGGCCGCACGACCCCGTGAGGGCGCTCTCCCGCTACGCCCGCGGCTGCGAGAGCGGCAACGCCCTCGCGTGCGCCAACCTGGGATCGATGTACCAGCACGGCCTGGGCGCGGCGGTCGACCTCGCGCGGGCCAGGGAGCTGTACAACCTCGCGTGCACCCGCGACCTGGAGATGGGCTGCCGACTGCGCGACGCGCTCCGTCGCTAGAGCTGGGGGACTGATCGGTGCGGTGAGGGCCCCCTTCCCCGCTGCCGCGCGCCCTACCCCCGCGGAGCGGGGGCAGGGCTCAGATGTCCGCATAACAATCACAGCGCTGTCAGGTCACGGAGCCCTGCCCCCGCCCCGCGGGGGTAGGGCGCGCGGCAGCGGGGAAGGGGGCCGCGCTCGCAGCTGTCGTCAGGGGCCAAGGTCGAGGGACGCCCTCACCGCACCCGCAGCACACGCGCGCTGCGAGGCGCCAGCTCGACGCGGCCGCCCATCTCCGCGGGAGCGCCGTCGCGCATCAGGTCTTCGTACATCGCCGCCGGGACCTCCACCGTGCGCGCCACGTCGGCGCGGTTGAGGGCCACCACGATGTCGCGCGCCGCCATGCCGCAGCCGCCCATGCGATAGACCCAGGTGTCCTGGGTGCTGGAGAGCGTCGTGCGGCTGCCGCGGCCCAGCACCGGGTTGGTCGCGCGGATGCGCCCCAGCCGTCGGACCTGCGCCCTCAGCGCGAGCTGGTGGGGGTTCAGCGAGGCGTCGCTCCAGGGCATCATCCGGCGGTTGTCGGGGTCGCCCCCGCCCGCGAGCCCGACCTCGTCGCCGTAGTACATCAACGGAACCCCCGGGTTGGTGAGCATCACCGCGAAGGCCAGGCCGAGGCGCTCGTAGGGGGGCGCGTCCGTGGGCTGTCGGAAGTCCGTCGACCAGCCGTTGGCGGGTGAGCTCCCGGCGCGGCAGTCGGGAATCTGCCGGCTCGCGAAATGGATCGCCCTCGGGATGTCATGGTTGCCGATGAAGGTGCTCATGAGGGCGGTGGCTCCGTAGAAGGAGTCGTTGCCCGAGATCCAGTCGGCGAAGCGGTCGAGGCCTCCCGCGGGGGTGAAGAGGGCCTCGCAGAGCCTTGCCTTGAAGGGGAAGTCGAACTGCCCGTCGAGCATGGTCGAGGGGTTGACGGCGCCTCGGAGCGCGCCCCGGTCGTCGTAGTTGAAGGTCTCTCCCACGAGGTAGAAGCGCCCTCCCATCGGGGCGGTGACCTCGCGGTTGATGCGGGCGCGGAGGTCGGTGAGCCAGCGCAGCGGAACGTGCTTGATGGCGTCGAGGCGCAGCCCGTCGACCTGGTAGGTGCGCGCCCACCAGAGGGCGTCGTTGACGCTCCAGGCGCGGGCGGCGTCGTTCTCGAAGTCGAAGGGAGCGAGGTAGGAGGTGAAGGCGCAGCGGGTTCCCCAGACCGGGTCGTCCCAGAGGTTGTCCGGTCCGCAGAGCCGGAAGGCGCCGCTGGAGCCGCGGGCGAACCAGTCGCGGTGCGCCCGGTAGAGCCCGCTCTCGTCGTCGACGTGCTTCATCACGTAGTCGAAGAGCACCCGCACCCCGTGGCCTCGCGGCGAGGTCGCGCCGTGCGCCGCGGCGATGAGCGCCCGGAGGTCGCCGTCGGTTCCGAGCCGGGGCTCCACCCGGGGCGCGGGCATCGGGCGCATCGGGTCGGTGTAGTCGGTGTTCTCCGGCGAGGGCCAGTAGCCGTGATAGCTGGAGTACACGTGCGGATCGGCCGCCGGATCGATCGCCGCCCCGGAGGTGTCGCGGGCCTTGTAGGGGGCCGAGAGCCAGAGCGCCGTCACGCCAAGGTCGGCGAGGTAGGGCATGCGCGTCGTGAGCCCGGGGAGGTCGCCGCCCGCGTACTGACCGCTGGCTCCTCGGGTGGCGTCGCCGTCCGTCGCGCCGGGGACGAGGGTGCGCCGTCCGTCGCCGTCGGCGAAGCGGTCGACCATGGCGAAGTACATGAAGGCGTCGCGCCAGTCGAAGGCCGTGACGTCGCCGCAGGAGGCCGCCGCGCCGCCGCAGACGCTGAGCACGCTGTTCTCGCCGCCAGCGCCGTCGGGGGAGCGGGTGGGGTTGGCGGGGTCGGCGATCCAGCGGGTGCCGTCGATGATGAACTTGTACTCCTGGCGGCCTCGGGGCTCGACGCGGGTGGTGACGGTCCAGGCGCCGTCGGCGCCTCGCGTGAGGGGGAGCGCGCCCGCGGCGGTGGTGGCGGGCCAGCGCAGCCACGAGCCGCTCAGCCACACGCTGGTGGCGCGGTCGTCGACGTAGCGGAACTGCACCTCGTTGCACGGAGGGGGCGGCGGGAGAGGCGGGGCGTCGGTGCCGAGCACGGCGCCGTCGGCGAGCACGGTGGCGGTGCAGGCGCCGTCGGGAAGGCGGGCGGCGTCGTCGGGGCAGGAGCCGTCGGGAGAGGAGGTGACGGGCCCGCGGGGGATGTCGAAGTCGGCGCCGATGTCGGTGAGCGAGGCGCCGCCGTCGAGGAGGCGCGTGTTGTCGACGGCGCACCCGGCAGAGAGCGCGGCGGAGAGGACGAGCGAGCGGGTCCACCAGCGGGGCGACGGGTTCATGGGGTTGCGGCGGAGCGTACCCGATGGGGCGGAGGGTCGGAGAGGGGCGGGCGGAGTGGACGCGCGGGGCGACGAGGGGGTCGGCGGGCGGTGCAGAGGTGCGAAGGGGGACGGCGTCGGTGGGCGCTCGTGGCGACGGTCGCTAGGGCGTCGCGGGCGTCTCGCCGGTACGACCGCGAGGGCGTCGGAGGATTGCGGGGAGGCCAGAGGAATGTTAGGAAGTTGGGTTGCGCCTGCGTAGCACCGCCCTTTATGTGGCAATGCAGCGGGGGGACTGCCCAATGCGATGTTCGGCGGGCGAGTGCGGGGAGCGTCATCGCCTGGCGCAAGTCGGGCATTTCAAGCCGCTCCGATGACGACGCGTTCCTGGCACGTCGCGCCACTGGCTTGCGGTCGATGTCTTCCCCTTGTCGGCCGTGAACTGTTCGTGTCACTGTGACGACGCGTTCATGAAGCGATCCCCTGCAGCAGCAAAACCCTCCGTGAAAGCCCGCCCGGCGCGAGTTAGTTCAGCACACGCACGCGACGGTGACGCCATCGTTCGCCTCAAAGACTCTGCCAGTCGAGGCGAACTCGTCGCCATCATCGGCACTGGGGTCAGCATGAGCCTTACAAATGGTCAGGTGCCCGCACTTTCGTGGAAGGGCCTGATCATGAATGGATTTGCTCACGGCCTTACGAAGGGCAGGATCAATCAGAAGCAGGCGAATGCGTGGAATGCACAGCTTGAGTCCAGCGATCTGGACGACCTTCTCGGCGCGGCAGAGTTCATGGGTCGCAAGCTCGATGCGCCGCACGGAGATCTTTACGCGCGCTGGCTCGACAACGTATTCAATCCTGTCCAGCCTAAGAATGAACGGATGAAACAGGTCATTCAAGGCATTCATGATGCGCGCATCCCGATCGGCACGCTTAATTTCGACTCACTTCTTGAGCGGGCAACCTCGCTGCCTACAATAAACCTACACGAAACCGCCAAGGTCACCGCGTGGATGCGCCGAGATGTCCCTGGGATTCTTCATCTCCATGGAACATGGGACGTCCCTGCCACGTGCATCCTGGGTATCCGTGACTATGAGACCACGCTGGGCAACGATGTACGCGATCTCTTGCAGCGAAACCTTGCCACGTTTCGGAGACTACTCTTCATCGGCTGTGGTGACACATTTGCCGACCCCAATTTCTCCGCCCTGATCCAATGGCTTAGGGCGAGAATGAAAAACGCAGCCCTTGAGCACTATGCTCTCGTAACTGAGGGTGAAGTGGCTGCTCGCCATGCTGATCCCTCCTGGCACGGCTTTGTTGAACCGATCAGCTACGGCATGAGTCACAGCGATCTTCCGGAGTTCTTGCTCAAACATTTTGCGACTCCAAAGACATCTGGCGCAAAAAAGAAAGGCGCTCCGGCGAAAGGGCCCGCCAGGTCGGTGGATAGCGCAAGATTGCTCCGCGAGTACCGCGCCTTCTTGGCGGGAGACTGCGGTCAGATGACCATTGAAGGCGTGCGCGCCGACATGGATACGGCGCAGCGTAGGTTCGACCTCGAGCGTCTCTTTGTTCCCCTTAAGGTGCAGTTGTGCCAACCAGAGTTTCCTGAAAACGATCCGGAGCGGGCGCAAAAGCTCGCACTATGGCGCGAAGAACACCAAAATCCAATGTCGTTCGGCGAGGTACTCGCAAGGTATCCTCGCATAGCACTTCTAGCGCTGCCGGGTGGAGGAAAGACTCTTCTCCTCAAACGGCTCGCGGTCGCCTACGCGGACCCAACGCGGCGACGCTCGAGCAATGACAGCCTTCCGGAGATTGATCTCACGCCTGTCCTCATTCGCTGTCGAGAATGGCGCGAGCACATCCACCGCCCCATCGTCACTCTTCTCCAGAATCTTCCCAGCATCACGGGCCTCGCATCATTGGTTGGGATCAACGAGGCACTACTCCCTCTGTTCAAGGCGGGTCGCGTTCTCCTGCTAGTGGACGGTCTCGACGAAATTCACGACGACGCCCTGCGCTCGACATTCGTAGAGCACCTAGAGACATTTCTTGAGGAGTACAAGCAGACACGACTCGTCGTCACGAGCCGAGAAGCGGGCTTCAGCCTAGTGGCCCCCTGCCTAGCGCGTTTCTGTGAGCGTTGGCGTGTTGCGCCGCTTGAAGAAGATGCAATTGCCACATTGTGCGACTATTGGCACAACCTCATGGCGGGAAGTTCGCTCGCGGCGAAGGCGGAGGGCCAAGAGGTGGCGCAGCATCTGCTTCGAAACGCCTCACTGCGTCGCTTAGCCGAAAATCCACTGCTTCTCACCATGCTGCTAGTGGTAAAGCATGGGAATGGACGCCTGCCACCGGACCGTGTCAGCCTCTATAGCCGTGCTGTTGAGGTGCTCCTTGATACTTGGAATATCAAGGGGCATGCGCCACTGAATCCGAAGGAGGCAGTGCCGCAACTCGCGTACGTTGCGATGCAGTTGATGCGACTTGGAAAGCAGACTGCGACGGAGAAGGACCTTCTAGCTATACTCGAGGAAGCCCGCGATAACGTTCCTCAGATTCGGCGTTATGCCAAGGACACGCCGATTGAATTTCTTCGGCGTGTTGAACTACGTTCCAGCCTCCTTGTTGAAGCCGGGCATCAGGCGGACGGCAAGGACACGGTTCCGTTCTACCAATTTCGGCATCTTACTTTCCAAGAGTATTTGGCCGCTGTCGCAGCCGTTGAGGGGCACTACGCAGAGTACAAGAAGAGCGACACCGTCTTGACTCCACTTGCGCCTTACCTCGTCGCGAGCGAGTGGAAGGAAATCATTCCCATGGCCGCGGTGCTTGCGCGTAAGCAGGCGGAACCGCTCATAGCAAGCCTCGTCGCAGAAGGAAGTAAGGTGCGGGCGGACATTGAGTCAGGGAAGATGTCCGACCATTCCTCATCGCTGCCGCCTCCAATAGCTCGGCTAGTACAATGCCTGGTGGAAGAGACGGAGGCCGCGCCGGAGACGCTGACGGCAGCGCTTCAGATGACCGCCTTTTTCGCTCGAGGATGCACGTCCGCAGAGGATTGGACGGCGCTGATCCGTGGCCCTTATGGGGAAGAACTCTGGCATCAGGCGTGGTTGCTATACGAACCCATGCGGTGGCCTAGCGAGACATTTCTCATCAACACATGCCCGGCACTGGCGGCACTACGCCACACTAATTCATTTTGGGAAGGCACCGATGGTCAGGCCGAGATTGGTCGGCTGCTGGCCAACTCGCAGCGGGAGGAAATTGCCCTCGGCCTCTTCACTGTGGCGGGATTGCTTCGTCCCCATCCCCTAGGCCGCGGCGGCACGAACGATTCGCGAATTGAACTACGCGCAGTCGAGCCGCACCTGAAGGACGTAGAGCGCCGTCTATTTGAACCGGATCAAGCGCTGTGGTCTGCTGCTGCTCGGGCACTGGGATGGTTCTATAATAATTCCGCGAGCGGCGCGCGTGTTTCTAACCAGGTTCGGGACCGTCTACTGACTTTGTGGCTGAGTGACGCCCATGTGATGGCTACCGGAAGGGCTGGTTTCGCTCTAGCTGGTTATTGTAAAGACTTGCAGCGAAATTTATGGTGCCCCGCGCTTACAGATCCACAACTGCAAAGTGTGCGTCGTCGGCTTGTTGATTCTGTTCCTGAAGGTCAAATCGGCAAGACGACGGCATTAATCGTCGCCTTTTTTGCTCGGACCGTTTGTTCGGACGAGGAGCTTTCTGAGCATTTGGCTAGGTACCGAGACCACGAGGGGGGGCGAGGACAACTTACGCTGGAGTGGATTCTGAATGAGATGGGCCAGCCAGGATACCAAGCCTTATACGGGAAGACCGCTCAAGGGCGACGGAAGAGAAGCAGGGGACCCGAAAGCCCCTGAGCCGCCGGACAAGGCGCAAGAACCGACGGGCGCGACGCACCCGCGGTTCAGCGTCGACTCGTTAGACAGCCACATAAACGCAGCCAGCCGATTTTACCCGTACATTCCTACGGAGGACTTCTATGTCACCTAGCCTCAACGAAAAGGAACGACGCGCGCCGCCGATCAGAAGCATTCAGTGGCGGGGTTCAGCAATCGTATGGACTGCGGAAGCGCTTGGGCGATTCTTTCAACTGTTCCAGCCTTTAACCTGGATCGCCAGGATTCTTCGAAAGCGAGATGAGTGGGGAGACGCCGCATCAATGGTGGCGGTTGAAGTATGGGTCATCGGGGTACTCGTGGCGCTGACGACCCTCCTCTTCGCTTGTCACGAAAAATCCATACTGACTATCGCTGCCGTCTACTCCTTAGTCGACGTAACCGCGGCGACTTTTCGCGATATCGCAGTTTCGCCGGCCATTTATTCCGACGCGGAAGGCCCCTACATCGGCGTGCGGAATCCCTTGCGCTGGATGCTGATGGCTCCGCTAAATGCGATCCAGGTTATCATTTCTTTCGCTCTCCTCTATCGAACTCTCCCCGTCGGCGCATTCGCAAAGCCGATCGGCGACTCGATTACGGCTCTATACTTCAGCACCGTCACCTTCACGACTCTCGGCTATGGCGACATTTCACCAACGGAGTCGACAGGCAAGTTGCTGGTCACCATCGAACTACTTTTCTTCCTAATGTTCCTCGGAATCAAGCTTCCGATCGCTGTATCTCTGCTTCGCGCAAAACAGGCACCCGCGCTCTCACGGGACGGACACGATGCGCGTACGGGCGGCGCCGATTAAGATGACGCTACACTGCCGGGCGATGAGCGACGAGGAGCGCGCGTGGGTCACGGCCAGCGGACAACGGGCGATTGACAACGGGGTGCGAGCAACGGTCTACGGTCGCTCACATGCGGCGGCAGCGGGCGACGGGCGACGAGTGGCGGCAGCACCAAGCGACGAGGAACAACTCACTTAGATCTAACAAGCCGAGAACGCCGACCGCCCATGCTTCATCCACCACCAACCCACCGCGCCCGCTTCGGCGCCACATCGGCAAGCCGTTGGCTAGCCAAAGACGCGACAAGCAGCGCCCTATGAAGCAGCAGCGCTCGTCCGATGGACATCGGACTGCGATCATCGTAAGGCAATAAGCCCATGGACAAGCGAACTCTCGAACAGCTCGAGGCCGCGCTCAACGCCGTCAATCAGGACCTGTCCCCTCGCGTGGAGGAGCTTGCGCAGAAGAGCACCGCGGGATTGCTGACTCCTGAGGAGCGCGAGGAGTACGCGGAGATCGTTCGCCTGAACGACACGCTCAGTCTCCTGAAGCTCCAGACCGAAGAGTTCTGGGCGGTACGTGCGGCCTCGTGAAGGTGCCGCGCGACCTGCGGGAGTTGGTCGTGCTGCGCGCGAAGGACGAGCGTGAGTACTGCCGCCTTCCTCAGCTCGTATCGCCTCTACCCACCAGATCGACCACATCATCGGGAGACAGCACCGGGGGTCGGACGATGCGGCCAACCTGTGCCTCTGCTGCATTCGATGCAACCTGAACAAGGGACCCAACATCGCGTCGATCGACCCGAGACTGGCTTGCTCGTTGCGCTGTATCACCCGCGATACAGTGCATGGCAGGAGCATTTCTCGGTCACCGCGGACGGCATCATCAAAGGACTGACGGCGGAGGGCCCTGCCACCGTTCTTGTCCTGGCGATGAACGAAGAGGACCGCGTTCGCCTGCGAGCATTGCTCATCCGTCGCGGCAAATACTCATGACTGGCATCGCGCATCGCTGCGACACCAATGGGCGAAGGGGGACCCCCGGTGAGCGACCGCACACGCCGTCACCCGGAGCGAAGCGGCTGTCCTCTGGTCTCATTTCCGACGGTGGGGGTGCGCTGTTTTCGTGGATCGTGGGGAGCGACCGCGACGCCAGCCCGATGCGCCTCACCGTCGCGAAGCGACGGGCGCGACCGCGACGCCGGCCCAACGCGACCTCGTGGAATCGGCGGTTCCACCCGGAGCGGAGCTCGACCGGTCGGAGTCGGAGCGCCGGACCGCTGGAACGCATTGAGCTGGCGTCGCGGTATAGGGGTAGGGACGGCCGGTTGTGACCCCGGCCGCCCCTCCCTCCGAACCGGACTGGCGGATTGCCCGCATCCGGCTCTCCGGTCGGTGATTCACCCACGAGGGGAGTGCGCGGCT